>ENA-UOJP01000170-UOJP01000170.1-human-gut-metagenome-genome-assembly--contig:-C102-NODE-170-length-149133-cov-7.868371_pt1 | contig 149133 bp, 137 predicted proteins | sample MGYA00242353_ERZ723900 | MGnify/ENA metagenome assembly ERZ723900 | reverse complement strand
CAATGCGGTCGATGTGAGCTTTCTCATCGCAGCTCTCGCCGGGGAATTTTACGATGTCCCGTAAAAATTTGGTCATGTCTTTCTCGTAGTTCTGTGCAGCTTCCTTGATTTTGCCGTAATCCAGGCTCATTTTGATTTCCTCCATAATAATATTTTGTGAATGGTTTTTATTTTATAGGATTATGATGTTTATTTCTCTTTGCCTTCCCAGACGATGTTCTTGTAGCGGTCCGGATCAGTGTCGCCCTCGGTGGAGAAGAGCAGTACCCTGGAGTTCTCATCCAGACCGATGGCCTGGCGCAGATCCTTGTAATCGTCCATGGTGGTCATGGCGGCCAGTGCTCCGAAGGGAGCGGCTCCGGATTCGCCGGAGGTCACAGGCGCGTCGCCCTTGATGGGAGCGGCCAGCATGCGCATACCCTTTGCGGCTACCCAGTCGGGAGCTGCGATGAATACGGTTACGTGGTTCTTTAAGATATCCCAGGAGATGGTGTTGGGCTCTCCGCAGGCGAGACCGGCCATGATGGTCTGCATGTCGCCGTCCACAATGCGGGGATCTCCGTCTCCGGCTGCCGCGCCCTTATACAGGCAGGCCGCCACATCGGCCTCCACCACTACAAAGGTGGGAGGATTGTCGGGGTAAAGGTTGGTGAAATATCCCACAACCGCGCCGGCAAGGGAGCCTACGCCGGCCTGAACGAACACGTGGGTGGGGCGGTCGCAGCCGTAATCTTTCAGCTGTTCGCCGGCCTCCATTGCCATGGTGCCGTAGCCCTGCATGATCCAGGAGGGGATCTCCTCGTAGCCGTCCCAGGCGGTATCCTGAACGATCACGCCCCGCTCGGTCTCATCGGCTTCCTTTGCGGCCAGACGCACGCAGTCGTCGTAGTTCATTTCCTGAATGTCAACCTGAGCGCCTTCCTTTGCGATGTTCTCAAGGCGGGTCTGCGTGGAACCCTTGGGCATATGTACGACCGCCTTCTGGCCTAAGCGGTTGGCGGACCAGGCGACGCCGCGGCCGTGGTTGCCGTCGGTGGCGGTGAAGAAGGTGGCCTGACCGAATTCCTCACGGAGTTTGTCGGAGGTGAGCACCGCGTAGGGCAGTTCGGAAACGTCCTTTCCGGTCTCACTGGCGATGAAGCGGGCCATTGCGAAGGAACCGCCCAGCACCTTGAATGCGTTTAATCCGAACCGGTAGGACTCGTCCTTGATGTAAACTTCCTTCACTCCCAGGTAAGCGGCCATCTGGTCCAGCTTGGTGAGAGGGGTTTTGCTGTACTGGGGGAAGCTCTCATGGAAGGTTCTGGCCTTCTTGATCTCTTCCAATCCCATAATCGGCAGATTCGTATCCGCAGTTTTGGGCATTTTATTTACCGCCCACTTGATCTGTTCCATTGTTATAAAATCCTCCTTATAATCATGCGTTTGTTTTAATAGGAATAGAATTGTTAACAGGATTGTTTAATTGTCCGTTTTGCGGCTGTTCACATCGATATAACTGTACAAAGTGAATTTTGAGATCCCGAAGTACTTGGAGATCTTGTCGCCGGACTTGGTAATCAGGAACGCTCCCGCGTCGTTTAAGAACTGGATCGCCGCCACCTTTTCCTCTTTATTCATAAGAGCGGCCGGCTTTCCAATCATAAGCACGGACTGTTCGATCAGGCTGTCGAGCAGGTCGGTGACGTTGGTAACGATCTGATCCGGCTGCTTTTTCGCATCCGATTGGGGTTCGGTATCGATCAGCGCTTTGATCGCCCGGTCCACCGTCATCAGCCCGGTGATGTCGAAGTTGATCGCCAGTATGTAGTCGATGGCGTCGCCTTCCTCATTATGAATATAGAAGGTGCTGGATTTTAAGATCCGCCCGTTGGCTGAGCGGGTCAGATAACCCAGATGGTCTTTGAGAGAAGCCGCGTCCTTGTTGTGAAGGGTTTCCAGCACGACCTTGGACGGGCCGTCGCCGACCTGACGGTTGGTGATATGTCCATTGGTAATGTATACGATGGAATGCTCCATGTCATGCTTTTTCAAATCATGGATCACCACTTCACAATCAGGACCGAACTGTCTGGAAAGGCCGTCGGCTATCTGAGTCAGGAGCCCTAATGTGTAAGTCATAAGCATTTTCTCCTTTCCTTCAGGATTCTTCAAAATTAGGTAACTTTGTACAATAAACACGATTGTTAATTTTGCCTCGTTGTTTATGATTCCATCATATCACAAAAAAATGGAATTGCAATACTTTTTTACAAAAAAATTTTTGATATCTAAAAAATTTTGCATTTTGTGCTTGCAAATGCCGGTTACAGGTGTTAGTATAGGGGTACAGGGAGGCACATTCTGCTTAAAAAGCAGAGATATGAATGGCAGAGTGTGACCGATCGGAAATGTGATTCAGAAACAGGAAGAAAACCATCATCGAGTAAAGGAGAGAGGTTATGTTAGTAATTGGCAATGGACGGTTAGTGACAAGGGATCCGGCGGTTCCTTTTTATGAGAACGGCGCGGTAGCAATGGACGGCGGAACCATCGTGCGGGTCGGAACCGCGGAGGACGTCCGCAGGGAATTCCCGGAGGCAGAGTACATAGACGCCAGGGGGGGCGTGATCATGCCTGCGTTCATCAACACCCATGAGCACATCTACAGCGCCATGGCGAGAGGACTTTCGATTAATGGATACAACCCCAACGGCTTTCTGGAGATTCTGGACGGAATGTGGTGGACCATCGACCGCCACCTGACCAACGAGCAGACCCGCCAGAGCGCCCGGGCTACCTATATTGACTCCATCAAGAACGGCGTCACCACGGTGTTCGACCACCACGCCAGCTTCGGCGAGATTCACGACAGCCTGTTCGCCATCGAGGATGCGGCTAAGGAACTGGGAATCCGCACCTGCCTGTGTTATGAGGTTTCTGACCGCGACGGGATGGACAAGGCGAAGGAAGCTGTGATGGAGAACGCGGCCTGGATCAAACACGCCCTGGCCGACGACACGGATATGATTGCCGGAATGATGGGCATGCACGCCCAGTTCACCATCTCCGACGCCACCATGGAGCTGGCCGCGGCCAACAAGCCCGCTGAGGTGGGCTACCACATTCATGTGGCCGAGGGCATCGAGGACCTGCACGACTGCCTGAAGAAATACGGCAAGCGCATTGTGGACCGCCTCTACGACTGCAATATCCTGGGAAGCAAGACCTTGCTTGGACACTGCATCTACGTGAATCCCCACGAGATGGAATTAATTAAGGAAACGGATACCATGGTGGTACACAATCCTGAGTCCAACATGGGCAACGCCTGCGGCTGCCCGCCCACCATGGAGATCGTGCACCGGGGAATCCTAACCGGCCTTGGCACGGACGGCTACACCCACGACGTGCTGGAGTCCTACAAAGTGGCCAACGTGCTGCACAAACACCACCTCTGCGACCCGAACGCGGCCTGGGGCGAGGTTCCGCAGATGCTCTTTGAGGGCAACCCGCAGATCGCAAACCGCTACTTCAAGAAGCAGCTGGGCGTTCTGAAGGAGGGAGCGGCCGCGGACGTGATCGTCACCGACTACATCCCGCTGACCCCTATGGATGCAAGTAATATCAACGGCCACATCCTCTTCGGTATGACCGGACGCAGCGTGGTGACCACGGTCTGCAACGGTAAAGTGCTGATGAAGGACCGTGAGCTGATCGGCATCGACGAGGAGAAGGTGATGGCGGAAGTGAGAGCGGAGGCTAAGAAGCTGGAGCGCTCCATCAACGGCTGACAATATCTGTATATAATTTAGGAGGAAAATTCCATGAGCGATAGAATGACCCCGATTCCCTTTGGGAATCTGATGAACTGGATTTTGAAGGAACATAAGAAGGGCGCCATCTTCGGCGTGCGCCGTCCCTTTGTGGCGGATCCGTCCCATACATACGAGATTTTCGGCCGCAAGCTGGAGACTCCCTTCGGACCCGCGGCTGGCCCCCACACCCAGCTGGCACAGAACATTGTGGCTTCCTACGTGGCAGGCAGCCGGTTCTTCGAGCTGAAAACCGTGCAGAAGCTGGACGGCGAGGACCTTCCGGTGAACAAGCCCTGTATCAAGGCCGACGACGAGTGCTACAACTGCGAGTGGTCCACCGAGCTGTACGTGCCCCAGGCGTTTGACGAGTACGTGAAGGCCTGGTTCGCCTGCCAGGTGGTGGCCAAGGAGTACGGCCTGGGCGCCATGGACGGCTTCCAGTTCAATATGTCCGTGGGTTACGACCTGGAGGGCATCAAACTGGAAAAGATTGACAAGTTTATCGAGGGCATGAAGGACGCCTCCGAGACAGCTATTTTCAAGGAGTGCCGCCAGTGGCTGTTGGACAACGCGGACCTGTTTGAGAAGGTGACGAAAGAGGACATCGAGGGCATTTCCCCGGAAGTCTGCAACTGCGCAACCCTGTCCACCCTTCACGGCTGCCCGCCCCAGGAGATCGAGCGCATCGCCCGCTACCTGATCGAGGAGAAGAAGGTTCACACCTTTATCAAGTGCAACCCCACCCTGCTGGGTTACGAGTACGCAAGGGATATGATGGATTCCATGGGCTACGACTATGTGGCCTTCGGCGACTTCCATTTCAAGGACGATTTACAGTACAGCGACGCGGTGCCCATGCTGGAGCGTTTACAGGCTCTGGCCGGCGAGAAGGGCCTGGAGTTCGGCGTGAAGATCACCAACACCTTCCCCGTGGACGTGAAGGCGGGAGAGCTTCCCAGCGAGGAAATGTACATGTCCGGCAAGAGCCTGTACCCGCTGTCCATGTCCGTCGCCATGAAGCTGGCACGGGATTTCGGCGGAAAGCTGCGTATTTCCTACTCAGGCGGAGCCGACTATTTCAATATCAAGGATATCGTGGACGCGGGCATCTGGCCTGTGACCATGGCCACCACCATGTTAAAGCCCGGCGGCTACCAGAGACTGGAGCAGATCGGACAGATTTTCGCAAAGGACGAGGCCAAAGCTTTTGAGGGCGTGGATGCCCAGCGTGTGGCCCAGCTGGTGGAAGCGGCTAAGACCGACAAGCATCATGTGAAGGCCGTGAAGCCCCTTCCCTCCAGAAAGATCAAACGTCCGGTGCCCCTGACCGACTGTTTCGTGGCTCCCTGCGAGGAGGGCTGCCCCATCCACCAGGATATCACCACGTATTTGAAGCTCATGGGAGCGGGCAAGGCCGAGGAGGCCCTGGAGGTCATTCTGCTTAAGAACCCCCTGCCCTTTATCACCGGCACCATCTGCGCCCACAACTGCATGAGCAAATGTACCCGTAACTTCTACGAGACCCCGGTGAACATCCGCAGAACCAAGCTGGAGGCCGCTGAGGGCGGATTTGAGACCGTGATGGCGAAGCTCAAAAAGCCGGAGATCACAAGCGGCAAGACCGCAGCCGTGGTGGGTGGAGGCCCGGCCGGTATGGCGGCCGCCTATTTCCTGGCCAGAGGCGGCGTAAAAACCACGCTGTTTGAGAAGGAAGAGAAGCTGGGCGGCGTGGTCCGCAACGTGATTCCGGGCTTCCGTATCTCCGACGAGGCCATCGACAACGACGCGAAGCTGATCGAGGCTATGGGCGTGGAGATCGTCACCGGCCGGGAGATCGACTCCGTGGACGAGGTGAAGAAGGACTACGACTACGTGGTGCTGGCCCTGGGCGCTTCCACGCCGGGCGTACTGCGCCTGGAGAAGGGCGAAGCCATGAACGCGCTGGAATTCCTGGCACAGTTTAAGGCCACGGACGGAAATCTGGACCTGGGAGAGAACGTGGTGGTCATCGGCGGAGGAAACACCGCAATGGATACCGCCCGTGCCGCCAAGCGCAACAAGGGCGTGAAGAAGGTTTCCCTGGTATACCGCCGGACCAAACGCTATATGCCGGCCGACGCCGAGGAGCTGGAGATGGCCATTGAGGACGGCGTGGAGTTCGCGGAGTTACTCAGCCCTGTGAAGCTGGAGAACGGCGTGCTCTACTGTAAGAAGATGGTGCTGGGCGACTACGACGCCAGCGGACGCCGGGGCGTGGTGGAGACCGACGAAGTGGTTGAGGTTCCCGCCGACACGGTGATCGCCGCTGTGGGCGAGAAGGTTCCGGGGGCATTTTACGAGGCCAACGGCATCGCTCTGGACAACAGAGGCCGGGTGCAGGCGGATCAGGAGACCTTGGAGACCAGCGTTGCGGGCGTTTACGCTGCGGGCGATGGGCTCTACGGACCCGCTACCGTGGTGGAGGGAATCCGCGACGGCATGAAGGCGGCCGAGGCTATTCTGGGCCGTGCCGTAGCTGAGGATCTGTTCAGCCTGTCCGACGAGGAGAAGATTTACGGCCGCAAGGGCAACCTGATGGAGGAGGACGGGAAGGACGTGGACAGCAAGCGCTGCCTGTCCTGCAACAGCTACTGCGAGAACTGCGTGGAGGTATGTCCCAACCGGGCCAATATCACCCTGACCGTGCCGGGCATGGAGCGCCACCAGATCATTCACGTGGACTACATGTGCAACGAGTGCGGCAACTGCAAGAGCTTCTGTCCCTGGGACAGCGCCCCCTACTTGGATAAGTTCACCCTGTTCGCCAACGAGAAGGACATGGAGGACAGCAAGAACCAGGGCTTCGTGGTGTTAGACCGGGAGACCGGGGCCTGCAAGGTGCGCCTGCAGGGCAAGGTGACGGATTATGTGGCCGGAACCGCAAGCGATGTGGTGCCGGAGGGAATTGCAAAGATCATCGGGACCGTGATCCGGGATTACGCCTATATGCTGTAAAGACTGGTTTTGAGCGGCGTTGACCGGCCTTCTGAAAAAAGGCCGGGTCCCGCCGCATATTTGGAACAGGCTCGGGAGTTTTTTGCCGCAAGGCAGAGTCTCCCGGGCAGTTTACGCAGGAACACGTTAAAAAAATAACAAAACTTTTCGAGACGGAACATAGCTGTGGAGAACGATACGGGCCGCCCGGGGGCGGTCTGTTTAAGCCATAGAATGATAGAATTTCTGAAGCCACTGTAAATTGGATTGGGATTGGCCGGGAGAGGAGGGGACCGCCGTGGCGCGCGTGAAAACCATGAAGGTTGTGATAACATTTCCGGGGACCACCCAGGCGCTGCGCATGGAGAAGGAAGCGCGGGAGCGCGGACTTGCCGGACGTCTGATTCCCGTACCGTCGGCGATCCGGGCGGGCTGCGGCATGGCCTGGAGCGCGCCGGTGGAAGCCCGGGGCCAATTAGAATCTCTGTTGGAGACGACGGGGATAGAACTGGAGGATATTTATGAGTTCTTATTGTAAAGTGTGGATTAACGGCCAGGAGATCGAAGCGGACGCGGACCGCAAGCTGATCGACGTGCTGAGAAACGACTGCCGCTTAAAGTCCGTGAAGGACGGCTGCAGCGAGGGCGCCTGCGGAACCTGTACGGTGCTGGTGGACGGAAAAGCCACCAAGGCCTGCGTGCAGAAGATGGGGCGCATGGAGGGAAAGCACATTCTTACCGTGGAGGGGTTCAGCCAGCGTGAGAAGGATGTGTATGTATACGCCTTCGGTCAGGCCGGAGCGGTACAGTGCGGTTTCTGTATCCCCGGCATGGTGATCTGCGCCAAGGGACTGCTGGATGTGAATCCCAACCCCAGCCGTGTGGAGATCGCCTACGCCATCCGCAACAACTACTGCCGGTGCACGGGCTACAAGAAGATCATCGACGCCATTGAGCTTGCGGCAAAGATGCTGCGGGAGGACACCCGGCTGGATGAGCAGGAGAAGATGGTCAAGGTCGGCTCCCGGATGCACCGCATCGACGTGGAGGGCAAGGTGCTTGGCACCGGCCAGTACGTGGACGACATGGACCAGGTGGACTTACCCGGGCTGGTATACGGCAGCGCGGTGCGGGCCAAGTATCCGCGGGCGCTGGTGAAGGATATCCGCACGGAGAAGGCCAAAGCTCTTCCAGGCGTGGTCTGCGTGCTGACCGCCGAGGACGTGCCGGGCAAGAATAAGGTGGGCCATCTGAAGCAGGACTGGGACACCATGATTCCGGTGGGGGGAACCACCCGGTATCTGGGCGACGCCATCGCCATTGTGGCGGCTGAGACTCCGGAGATTCTGGAGCAGGCCAAGGCCCTGGTGGAGGTGGATTACGAGGAGTTAAGGCCCGTGACCTGCCCGGCCGAGGCCCTGGCGGAGGGCGCTCCCCTGGTACATTCCACCGGAAACGTGTTGAGCCACGAGCACCTGGTGCGCGGAAACGCGGAGGAAGTGATCGCAAATTCCAAATATAAAGTGACGAAACATTATGAGACGCCCTGGACCGAGCACGCATTCCTGGAGCCGGAGTGCGCCATCGCAATGCCCTTTGGGGACGGCGTGTTCATCTACTCCACGGACCAGGGAACCTACGACACCCGCCACGAGACCTCGATCCTTCTGGGTCTGGATCCTGACAAGGTGATCGTGGAGAATAAACTAGTGGGCGGCGGCTTCGGCGGCAAGGAGGATGTGACCGTGCAGCACCAGGCGGCTCTGATCGCCTATCTGACCAAGCGGACCGTAAAATGCAAGCTGACCCGCAAGGAGAGCCTGATCATCCATCCCAAGCGCCATCCCATGAGCATCGACCTGACCACGGCCTGCGACGAGAACGGTTATCTGACCGCCATGAAGGCGGTGGTGGTGGCCGACACCGGCGCGTACGCTTCTTTAGGCGGCCCGGTGCTCCAGAGAGCCTGCACCCATGCGGCAGGCCCCTACAATTACCAGAATATCGACATCGACGGCACCGCCGTTTACACCAACAACCCGCCGGCAGGCGCGTTCCGCGGCTTCGGCGTGACCCAGACGATCTTTGCGACGGAGATGAACCTCAACCTGCTGGCTGAGATGGCCGGTCTGGATCCCTGGGAGATGCGCTACCGCAACGCCATCCGTCCCGGACAGGTGCTGCCCAACGGGCAGATCGCGGACCCGGCCACCGGTCTGGTGGAAACCCTGGAGGCGGTGAAGGACCAGTTCTATGAGGCGTACAACGCCGGTAAACCGGTGGGCCTGGGCTGCGCGTTAAAGAACGCGGGCGTGGGCGTGGGCCTTCCCGACAAGGGCCGGGCGCGTCTGATCGTGGAGGACGGCAAGATCCACATCCACGCGGGCGCATCCTGCATCGGCCAGGGCCTGGGCACTGTGCTGGTGCAGATGGTGGCGGAGAGCGCCGGGGTCAGCATGGACGACATCGTCTACCACAACCCCAACACCTCCATGGCCCCGGATTCCGGCACCACCTCCGGTTCCCGCCAGACCCTGATCACCGGCGAGGCGGCCAGACGGGCTTCCAAGGACCTGCGCAAGGAACTGTTTGCGCTCACCGGCCGCAGCTATGAGTGCCGGACCTTTGACAAGCGCTACCTGGAGAACGTGGTGGTGGAGGAGGAATCACCCGAAACTGCGGCCGTGACCTTCACGGGAGAGGAGCTGGCGCTGTTAAACGGCAGGGAATACTACGAAGAGTATTACGCCAAGACCGACAAGATGGGCGCGGACCTTCCCAACCCGGTATCCCATGTGGCTTACGGTTACGCCACCCAGATGTGCCTGCTCAACGAGGACGGCACGGTGGATAAGATCGTGGCCGCCCACGACGTGGGTAAAGCGGTGAACCCAATGAGCGTGGAGGGCCAGATCGAGGGCGGCGTGCTGATGTCCTGCGGTTACGCGCTGACCGAGCAGTACCCCTTAAAGGACTGCGTGCCCACGGCCAAGTTCGGCACCCTGGGGCTGTTCCGGGCGGACAAAGCGCCGGAGATCGAGAGCATTATCGTGGAGAAGCCCGGCGTGGACGTGGCCTTCGGGGCCATCGGCATCGGGGAGATCACCTCGATCCCCACGGCTCCGGCCATCGCAGGAGCCTACTACAAGTGGAACGGACAGTTCCAGACCGCGCTCCCCCTCGAGGGAACGCCCTACGCGAAGAAAAAGGCGTAATTTGCCGGAAAATGAATGAAAAGGGTCAGGCCGGGCGGCGTGTGAACGCCCGGGCCTGGGTCTGAGACGGGGAACCAGAGGGAAATCTTCTGGTTCTTCGGTTTATTGTTTGAAATGGACGTCTGGCGCAGCCTGCGGGCGAATGATTGGACGGGATGAGCTGGCGGTCTTTTGGAGGACAGCCGCGGCAGGCGGATTGAACTGTGATTTTTTAGAAAGGAATGTACTGAGATGAATCGTAAATTGTTGAAGGGCGGCACGGTGGTGTCCGGGAGCGGGAGCGTTCCCGCGGACGTGCTTATAGAGGGAGAGAAAATCGCCGCGGTGGGAACCGGGGAGGAGATCGGGCGTCTGGCGGACGGGGACACGGAGGTTGTGGACGTGTCCGGCTGCCTGCTGTTTCCGGGTTTTATCGACGCCCACACCCATTTTGACCTGCACGTGGCGGGCACGGTGACAGCGGACGACTTTGAGACCGGCACCCGGGCGGCCGTCCGGGGCGGAACCACCACCATCGTGGATTTCGGCACCCAGTATCCCGGGGAGACCCTGGCCGACGGCCTTAAAAACTGGCATGAGAAGGCGGACGGGAAATGTTCCTGCGACTACGGCTTCCACATGTCCATCACGGACTGGAATCCGTCGGTGAGCCGGGAGATCGACGACATGATGGAGCAGGGCGTTTCCTCCTTCAAGCTCTACATGACATACGACACCCAAGTGGACGATGAGACGATTTTTGCCATCCTGCGCCGCTTGAAGGAGGCCGGGGGGATCACCGGGGTGCACTGCGAGAACAGCGGCATGATCGCCGCCCTCCAGGCCGAGGCCAAGGCGGCGGGGCGCATGGGCGTGTCCAGCCATCCGGCAACCCGGCCCGCGGCCGCGGAGGCTGAGGCCATCGGCCGCCTGCTGCGCCTGGCGGAGGTGGTGGATATCCCGGTGGTGGTGGTTCATCTGACCTGCCGGGAGGGCTACGACGTGATCATGGAGGCCAGGAGAAGAGGGCAGAAGGTTTACGCCGAGACCTGTCCCCAGTACCTCCTGATGGACGACAGCCTTTACCGGCTGCCCGGAATGGAGGGGGCTAAGTACGTGTGCGCCCCGCCTCTGCGTGGAAAAGCGGATCAGGAGTGCCTGTGGCGCGCCCTGGCCGCCGGGGATATCCAGACCGTGTCCACGGACCATTGCAGCTTTACGACGGAGCAGAAGCTTTTGGGGAAGGACGATTTCACAAAGATTCCCGGCGGGATGCCGGGGGTGGAGACCAGGGGCGTGCTGCTGTACACCTGCGGCGTGGACCAGGGACGCATTTCCCAGGAGAAAATGTGCCAGGTTCTGTCTGAGAACCCGGCCAGACTTTACGGGATGTTCCCTGAGAAGGGCCTGATCGCGCCGGGAAGCGACGCGGATATCGCCGTGCTGCGCACCGGGGTGGAGGATGTGATCACCGCGGACGGCCAGCTCCAGAACGTGGACTACGCGCCCTTTGAGGGCATGAAGGTCACGGCCAGGGTCGAGCAGGTGTTCCTTCGTGGAACCCAGGTGGTGAAGGACGGCCGGGTGGCGGTGGAGCGCGCGGGGAGATTTGTAAATCGCGGGAAATACAACCTGTAGAGAGGGCGTAAGCTTCTCGCCGCAGGCCGGAAAACCAAACTGGGAAACCCAAATCGGAAAACGAAGGACTGAAAACGGCTGTACAGCATCGGTTAAACACCGGCGCTGCACAGCCGTTTTTGCAGTCATAAGAGGGGAAATTGCGGGAGCGCGCGGCGCTCTCTCCCTTACGCCGTCACACAGGGCAGCGTGGAACCGCCGTAGGGCATCACGATCACGCCCGCGCCGGAGCCCATCACCCGGAAGGCCTGATCCAGCGCTTCCTGGACGGAGTGAAACGGCGTCATGAAAATCTGCCGCACAAAATCCGGTTCCATGTCGGACACCAGATAGATGGAAGCCCGCTCCAGCACCATGGCGATGGCCGCGGCCTTGTGGCCGCCAAGGCGGAAGTCGGTTTCAATCCGGCGGATCAGGTCGCGGGGCTCCTTGGCGCAGCGCATCCACTCCTCAAAGGTCGCCTCCCCCATGCCTTCGTGGCAGGAGCCTGCCAGGATGATGATTCCGCCGTCCCGGACCGCATACTTTGCGTTTTCCAGCGCCTTCTGGGTCTGGTAGAGATTCAGGTCCTTGGGGTGTCCGCCCTGGCTGACCAGCACGATATCGGCCTTTTGGCGGATATCCTTCCGGTAATAGCGGTCCAGCAGGCGGCAGCCGGCCCTGTGGGCTGCGATCACGTCGCCGCAGACGCAGTGCACGATCTTCTTGTGCTCGTCCAGCACCGCGTTTACGATGAAGTCCACCGGACAGCAGTTTAAGGCGTCCTCCAGGTCCTCCCGGAGGGGATTGCCCTCCAGAACGCCGGCGCAGGCGTCTGGCCGGACCATGTAGGAGTGGTTGGCCTGGATCGCGGCCCGGGTGGAACCCCCGGGCATAATAGCCTTGGCGCCGCCGGAGTATCCGGCAAAATAGTGGTATTCAATGTTGCCCAGACAGATGCGCAGATCCGCCTCCGCCACCGGGCGGCAGATGTCCACCGGGGTGCCGCGCTTTGTGTCGCCCATATGTACGAAGTCGAAGTCCAGGGAATCCACGCAGGTCACCTGCCGGTAGACTTCTTCGCCCGCCAGGTGCATTTTCTCCTCCTCGGTCTGCTTGCGGTGGCTGCCCAGGGCGAACACCACGGTGATGGATTCGGGGCGGACGCCGGCCCGGTACAGCTCGTCTAATACCAGGGGCAGCACCACCGCAGAGGGCATGGGGCGGGTGATATCGCTGGTCACAATGACAACCTTCTGCTTTCCCTTTGCCAGTTCCGCCAGGGGCGGCGTGCCGATGGGGTCCCGGAGGGCGCGGGCCACCTCCGCCGCGCTGTCCTTTGGGGCCTCGATCCCATTGGGATAGAGCACATCCAATACAGTTTCGTCCGGCAGCTCCACTGTCTGGGGACAGCTGCCGAAACCGATCTCAAGTTTCATGGTTACCTCCGTTCTGCGCGTGTAGCGCGGTGGGTGTCTTAAACATAGCATAGTTGTACTTCTTTACAAAGTCAATAGCTGCCGCAAGCTGTGAAACTACTTTGAATACCAAAGTATAATTTAAATGTAGTATTTCTTGAAAGTTACAGGAAAGTACGATATAATAGGTTCACAATTCACAAAATATGGAAGAAGCGCCTGAGCCGCGGGGCCGGGCAGCCGAGATGAAGGGGGAAACAAACGATGAAGCAGATGGACGAGGCGTTCAGGAAAAAGTGTATTTCCAAAGGGGGCAGTTATCTGGAAAAGCGGCGCTCCATCGGAGGAGTAGGAGCGGGGATTGTGGCAGGGAGCGCGGTGCTTTTGGCGGCGGCGATTCTGCTGTTGCTGATGATGGCGGCCTCCGGGAACGCGGATCTGATTGTGATGGGTGTGGTGCTGGGCGGAGGAATCAGTCTGTTCTGTCTTGCATTTATCCTGCTGGGGATCTTTATGAACAAAAAGCGCAGAGCCGGTTATATGGAATATTTCGTCAAGCACACCGGTTATTCCAGGGAAGAACTGGAGGCCTTTGACCGGGAGGTGCTTTTGCCGGATTCCCTTTACAGTACGACGGACGGAAAGCTGCGGAGTAATTCCGCACTGGCCTGCGATCTGGTGACCAGAAACTGGCTGTCCATGGCCATCCACGAGCCGGTTCGGGTGACGGATGTGGCGGTGGCCTTCTATGCGGACGAGGTGGCCTACGCCAGCAATAAATGGGAGCATGTGATGTTTGTGCTCCTGTCCCACGGAGAGCTGGTCCATCAGCAGTGCAAGGAAGAATACGCTATGGACCTGATCCAGGAGCTCAAAAAGCGCAATCCCGGGCTTATCTGTTCACGCTGTTTCAAAGCGGACGGCAAACTGGTGGATTGCATCAAGGAGCCGAAGCAGGCAGCCAGGCTGTACTGCGAGGCCATGGGAGCGCGCTGACGAATCTGCGGGGATTTTTTCGTTTGATTTTTTCGTCCAGTTCGGCCAAAATAGTTGCATCGGGCTGAAAATCTGTTATAATAGAAGCAGATTATACCGATGCATTTTGGAGCTTTATGCGTATATCATAAAAGCCGTTGTTTGTCCTGATCGTTTTCGCGGGCAGAACGGCTTTTTTGTTGGATGTAATAGGCCGCCGGCGCAGCCTGCGGCCTATCGTCTGAGAACGTTATTTTCTGAAAAATACAACGAAACGGAAAGGGGATGGTGAGGATGGGAGCGGTGGATCAACTCAGATACGGCATGTCCATCAAGCTGTACGGGGAGGACAAGGCCTTTGGGCCGGGAATCGCCGAGCTGCTGCGCAATGTGGAGAAGGAAGGGTCCCTTCAGGGGGCTGCTCAGTCCATGAATATGGCCTACAGCAAGGCATGGAAGATTTTAAAGGGCGCTGAGAAGGAGTGGGGCTTGTCGCTCACGGACCGGGAGACCGGCGGGCGGGACGGAGGCGGCTCCACGCTGACGCCTGAGGCCCGGGAGATTCTGGAGCACTACGAGGCGTTTATGGCGGAGACCCGGCAGTCTACCGGCGAAATTTTTGAGCGGCATTTTTCGGGAGAATGGCTGCGCGGATTGAGGGAGCGGGCCGGGAGCCGGAAATGACCGGCGGACGGATACGGGAAAAGGAGGAGAACGATGGGAGAGGAACCGATTGTATTTTGTAAAGGGGGAGGCTGCACGGCCAAACTGGGGCCGGGAGCGCTGTCCCATGTGCTGGAAAAGCTTCCGCGCTTTGACGACCCCAATCTTCTGGTTGGGTTCGACGCTTCGGACGACGCGGCGGTTTACAGGCTGACGGACGAGTTAGCCATTGTGCAGACTCTGGACTTTTTTCCGCCCATGGTGGAGGATCCTTATGTGTTCGGTCAGATCGCGGCAGCCAATGCGCTGAGCGATATTTACGCCATGGGTGGGGATGTGAGGACGGCGTTAAACATCGTCTGTTTCCCGGAGGCCATGGATCTGAACATCCTGGGAAGGATTCTTAAGGGCGGCAGCGAAAAGGTGCGGGAGGCCGGGGGAATCCTGGCCGGGGGCCACTCCATCATGGATACGGATGTAAAGTACGGTCTGTCCGTCACCGGGGTGATTCACCCGGACCGGGTGTTTGCCAACAACTCCTGCCGGGCGGGGGATGTGCTGATTCTGACCAAACCGCTGGGCGTGGGCATCGTGTGCACCGCGGCCAGAATGGGCGCGGCCTCGTCTGAGGCCATGGATCTGGCGGTCCGTTCCATGACGGCCTTAAACCGCTATGCCTCGGAGGTGGTGCGCCGGTACAGGACCCACGGCTGTACTGACGTGACGGGTTTTGGATTTCTGGGGCATCTCTGCGAGATGATGGGAGAGAAGTTCAGCGCCACGGTCTACCGGGATCGGATTCCCTATATCCCGGCCTGCGAGGAGTATGTGGAGGACTTCTATCTGACGGCGGCCGCCCAGCGCAACCGCAATCATTTGCAGAACAAAGTGGTTTTTGAATATGTACCCTTTGTATTGGAAGAGGTTTTGTTTGACCCCCAGACCTCCGGCGGGCTTCTGGTTTCCATGGACCCGGCGGACGCGGGGGCGGCCCTTGACGAGTTAAAGGCGCTGGGATTACCCTGCGATGTGGTGGGAGAAGTGACGGAGCGGTGTGATTACACTGTTAGTGTGAAATAAATAGCAAAAAGGAGGAGTGCCGAGATGAGATTGGATGAGAGAGGGAAGCAGTGTCCGCTGCCGGTGGTGGAGACCAGGAAAGCGCTGGAGGCGGCCGGACCGGGAGAGACCATCGAGGTGGTGGTGGACAATGAGATCGCGGTTCAGAACCTGCGCAAGATGGCGGATCACAAGGGGCTGGAGTTCCGGTCTGAGAAAACCGGCGAGCGCGAGTTTACGGCGTGGGTCCGGGCGGCAGAGGGCGGAACGGCGGCAGCGGCGTTAGCGGGCCAGGGAACCGGGGAGCCGGGTGTGGCGGCAGGACAGGGGGCCGGGGAGCCGGGTGCGGCAGAGGGCCAGGTAGCCGGAAGGTCGGGAACGGCTGCGGGCCAGGTAGCCGGGGAGCCGGGTGCGGCGGCGGCCCAGGCGTCCGGCCGTTCAGACGGTTGTCCCGCCCCCGCCTGCTGTCCGCCTGCTGCGGACGGCGGCATTGTGGCGGTGATCTCCTCCAACTGCATGGGCCAGGGGGACGACACCCTGGGGAAGCTTCTGATGAAGGGTTTCATCTATGCCCTGAGCCAGCAGGAACAGCTGCCGCGGACCGTGCTGTTATACAACGGCGGGGCGTTTCTCTCCTGCGAGGGCTCGGACAGCGTGGAGGATTTGCGGGAGCTGGAGGCCCAGGGGGTGGAGATTCTCACCTGCGGCACCTGCTTAAACCACTACGGCCTGGAGGGAAAGCTGCAGGTCGGCGGGGTGACGAACATGTACGAAATTGCGGAGCGGATGACCGGCGCCAGGCTGCTGGTCCGCCCATAGGAAAGGAAGCGCGGAAATCGAAATGGAAGAGCAGAAGCATTTGATTATTGTCAGAGGAGGCGGCGATCTGGCGACCGGAACGATTCACAAGCTGAACCGCTGCGGTTACCCGGTACTGGTGCTGGAGACGGGGTTCCCGTCGGCTATCCGCCGCCATGTGGCTTTCTCGGAGGCGGTCTACGACGGCGTCACCGAAGTGGAGGGAACGGTCTGCGTGAAGGCCTCGAGCGTTCAGGAGGCCATGGCAATTATGGAGCGCGGGGACGTGGCGCTGTTAGTGGACCCGGAATGCCGGGTGCTGGACGAGGTCCGGCCGTGGGCCCTGGTGGACGCCATTCTGGCCAAGAAGAATCTTGGAACCACCCGGGACATGGCTCCTAAGACCATCGGGCTGGGGCCGGGATTTGAGGCCGGAAAGGATGTGGACCTGGTGGTTGAGACCATGCGCGGCCACAACCTGGGACGGATCATCGGCAGCGGGAGCGCCCTGCCCAACACCGGGGTGCCGGGCACCATCGGCGGTTACGGAAAGGAGCGGGTGATCCACTCGCCGGCCAGAGGCATTTTCATGGGCAGCGTGCAGATCGGCGACAAAGTGAAAAAGGACCAGCAGATCGCGAAGGTGGTCACCGGCCACGGCGAGGTGCCGGTGAACGCCACCCTGACCGGGATCATCCGCGGGATCATCCGGGACTGCTATCCGGTGACGGAGGGATTTAAGATCGCGGATATCGATCCGCGGGAGGAAGAGTACGAGAACTGTTTCACCATCTCAGACAAGGCCCGGTGCATCGCCGGTTCCGTTCTGGAAGGACTTTTGTATCTGGAGAGAAAGCAGGGAAAGCAGGTTTCAAAATGATCTATTTGGACAGCGCCGCCACCTCCTACTACCGGCCCGACTCGGTGGCGGAGGCGGTGGCCGGGGCGATCCGCACCATGGGTAACGGTTCCAGGGGAACCCACCCTGCGGCATTGGCGGGCGCCAGAGTGATTTATGAGACAAGGGAGCTTTTGGCGGAGCTGTTTCACGCGCCGGGGCCGGACCGGGTGGCGTTTACTGCCAACTCCACGGAAAGCCTGAATATGGCCATCAAGGGCGTGGTGCGCCCGGGGGACCGGGTGGCGGTTACGGCGCTGGAACACAACAGCGTGCTGCGTCCCCTGTATCAGATGGAAGCCGAGGGCGCGGTGCTGGAGATTGCGGGCTGTGTGGGAGCAGAACGGCATCCCGGGGATCCCCTGCGCAGAAAAGGGCTTCTGGATTACCAGGCGCTGAAAACGATCCTGGAGGGAGGCGTGCGCGCCCTGGTCTGCACCCACGCCTCCAACCTGACCGGCAATCTGGTGGACATCCGGCGCATCGGGCAGTGGTGCCGCCGGGCCGGGGTGATTTTCATCGTGGACGCCTCCCAGACGGCGGGGATTATTCCCATTGACATGGAGCGGGACTGCATCGATATCCTGTGTTTTACCGGTCACAAGGGCCTTATGGGGCCCCAGGGCACGGGCGGAATCTGCCTGGGAGAGGGGATCGAGGTCGAGCCGCTTCTCACCGGGGGCAGCGGCATCATGACCTTTTCCCGGGAGCATCCGCGGGTGATGCCCACGGCCCTGGAGGCTGGGACCTTAAATGGTCACGGCATCGCCGGCCTTAGGGCGGCCCTGGGCTACCTGAAGGAGCAGGGGCCGGATTCCCTGCGCAGGCGGGAACGGGCGGCCATGGACGCCTTTTTGGAGCGGGTGCGGGAGATACCCGGGGTGAAGCTGTACGGGGATTTCGACCAGCCGGAGCGGGCGGCCATCGTGGCGTTGAACCTGGGGGACGAGGATTCCGGGGAGGTCAGCGATTTCCTGGCGCAGGAGCACGAGATCTACACCCGGGGCGGCGGGCACTGCGCGCCGCTCATGCATCGGGCGCTGGGGACGGAGCGCCAGGGTGCGGTCCGCTTCAGCTTCTCGCCCTTTAACACGGTGGAGGAGGCGCGGCAGGCGGCGGCGGCTCTGGCCGGATATTAGGGGGACCACGTGAAAATCGGAGGATTGTGCGGAACATGAGACAAGTTGGTTTGTATACGGAGTGGGGGATCTGCATGGGCTGCAACGCCTGCCAGATCGCCTGCAAGGACGCCCACGATCTGCCGCTGGGCGTCAATCTGCTGAAGGTTCGATGCCGTGAGACGCGGGAAAATGGACAAATTACGGTGTGTTTTCAGCCGGAGGCCTGCCGTCAATGCAGAAACGCCCCCTGCGCCCGGGCCTGTTTGTCGGGCGCGCTTTTTTTTCGGGCGGACGGGACCGTAGGGTACCAGCGGGAGCTTTGCAGCGGCTGCGGAAGATGCGGGAACGCCTGCCCCTTCGGACAGATTTACCCCGCGCGGCCGCAGCCTGGAATTTACCGCTGCGACGGCTGTTATGAGCGCAGGCAGCGGGGGGAAGAGCCGGTCTGCGTGCTGGCCTGCCCGGTAAACTGCCTGCGTTTTGCGGCCCGGGATCAGAGAGAGGAGGTCTGTCCATGAGCAGGATGGAGCGGCTGCAGCGGATGCTGAGGATTTACCAGGCGGGAGCCGGTTTCTTTGCCGGTCCCGGGGAGGCCTGGGACCAGCCCGGGTTCCGGCGGTATTTCCCTGAAATGGACCGGGAGGAATTTGTGCTTGAGTACGACTTCCTGTTCCGGGGCACGGACGCGGATGTGGAGATGGTCCTGTGGGCCTCCGGATGTAGCGGCAGGGGAAATGTTCTCTGGGACGGCACTACCCTTGAAGTGATAAAAACTTATTACAGCTGGGGTTACCGCCCGGTGAAAATGGAGGGGAACCCGCCGGACTATCTGGGGGAAATGTTTCGCTTCCTTGCTTATCTGACCAGCGCGGGGATCCACTGCCAGAAACAGGGAGAGAACCCCGCCGGTCCGTTGGCGGCCGCGGAAGCGTTTATCCGGAACTATGTATTGAGTACCGCCGTAACCGTGGCCGGGTGCATCCGCGCCTGCAGGAAGGACAGCCCTTTTTTGGCGGTGGTGGAGCGGCTGGTCCTGGCGTTGGAGGATGCGGGCGAAGTGGCGGCGGGGGATTTGGAACGGTCTGAGGCCGGTTCCGATCCGGCCTTCTTCGAGGACCCCGCCGTTACCCCCGTATTCCCGGAGGTGATCCGCCGCGGCCCCAATCCGCCCATCCCTCTGGAAGAAGAGCGGACCGTCAACACGGCGGGCATCAACAACTGCGGGGGCTGCTGCGTGATCCGGGCCGTAGTCCGGGAGGGCTGTCTGCTGCGCATCGAGACGGACCCGCCGGGAAACAGCCCGCAGCTCAGAGCTTGCGTCAGGGGAAGGGGCTACCGGAACACGTTTCTGTCCGGGGGCCGCTTAAAATACCCGATGAAGCGCATCGGGGAGCGGGGAGGCGGCAAGTTTGCGCGGATCAGCTGGCAGGAGGCCGCGGACCTGGCGGCCGGCCAGTGGAAGCGGATTAAGGATACATACGGCGTGGGTTCCCGGTATGTGAATTACGCCACCGGCGTGACCGGCATTATGCGGCCCGGACGGCTGGCAATGCGCCTGCTGGCTCTGGATGGCGGTTATCTGGGCTATTACAATTCCTACAGCAGCGCCTGCGCCAACTACGTGACGCCCTATCTGTACGGCACGGCGTTCAGCGGAAACAGTCCGGCGGACCTGCTGAACACGAATTTTCTGATTCTGTGGGGCCACAACCCGGTGGAAACCATTTTCGGGCCGGAGCTGAACGGATACCTGGGGCAGTTGAAGCGAAAAGGCGTCCCCATCACGGTCATCGATCCGCGGCTGAGCAACACGGCGGCCGCTTTTGCAGACTGCTGGATCCCCATCAGACCGTCCACGGACAGCGCGCTGGCGGACGGAATGGCCTACGTGATCTTGTCCGAGGGCCTGGAGGACCGGGCCTTTATGGACCGGTACTGCCTGGGTTTTGACGAGGAGCACATGCCGGAGGGATTTCCGGAGGGGGAGAGCTACACGTCCTATCTCTTCGGGAAGAAGGACGGTATCCACAGGACGCCGGAGTGGGCGGAGCGGATCACCGGCGTGCCCGCCCAAACTATCCGCAGTCTGGCCCGGCAGTACGCTGCAGCGAAGCCCGCCTGCCTTCTGGCCGGTTTGGGGGCCCAGCGCACCGGCAATGGAGAACAGGTGGTCAGAGGTCAGATCATGCTGGCCTGCCTTACCGGCAATGTGGGCCGGCCGGGAGGCGGGGCGGCGGGATCGGGCTGGATTCGGGAGCACGGCGGCATCGGCCTGTTCAACCAACCGGCGAACCCCTATCCGGGGCGGATTCCGGTGTTCCAGTGGGCCAAGGCGGTGGAGCGGGGGACAGAGTTCGACCGGGAGCACGACGGTCTGACCGGAGTTTCACGGCTGGAGAGCAATATCAAAATGATTCTGAACCTGGCCGGAAATACCCTGGTGAACCAGCACTCGGATATCAACCAAACCACCCGGCTGCTGAGGGATGAGACGAAATGTGAGTTTATTCTCTGCTCCGATCTATTCATGACGCCCAGCGCCCGGTACGCGGACCTGCTGCTGCCTGCAACATCGGTGTTTGAGGGCGACAACATTGTCAATCCCTGGATCGGCGGCAGCTACCTGCTGCGCAACAACCAGGTGATCGAGCCGTTGTTTGGCTGCCGGTTTGAGTGGGAGTGGCTGAAGGAGGTGGCGGACCGCCTGGGGTATTACCGGGAGTTTGTGGACGGAAAAGAGGAGACGGAGAGCTGGCTGCGGGAGAATTACGAGATCATGCGCAAGCGGGAGCCGGAGCTGCCGGATTACGAGACTTTCTCGGCCGCAGGCGGTTGGCGTTACCGGGACGGCCGGGTCCATGTGGCCTTCCGGGAGCAGATCGCGGACCCGGAGAATCATCCATTTCCAACGCATTCAGGCAAGATTGAGATATTTTCCCCCGACCTATACAGGTTGGGCAGGCCGGAGGAGATTCCAGCGATCCCACGGCACATGCCCTGCCCGGAGGGGCCGGAAGATCCGTTGACCCAGCGTTATCCCCTGCAGCTGGTGGGCTGGCATACCAGAAGGCGCTGCCACTCCATCCACGACAACAACCAGTGGATGGACGAGGTGGAGGCTCCGGCGCTGTGGATTCACCCGGAGGACGCCGGGGACCGGGGAATCGGCCAGGGCGACCTGGTGGAAGTGTTCAATGACAGAGGAAAAGTGCGGATTCCGGCCCTTGTGACCGAACGGATCATGAGAGGGGTCACCGCCATGTCCCAGGGCGGATGGTACCGCCCGGACCGGCAGGGCACGGATACCCGGGGGAGCATCAACGTGCTGACGGACGGGGACCACCCGTCGCCTCTGGCCAAAGGAAATCCCCAGCATACCAATCTGGTGGAGGTGCAACGGGCGGGGAACTGAGCCGGAACCGGTTGTAGTGCCGCTCGGAGCAAAGGAACTGAGCCGGAACCGGTTGTAATGCCGCCTGGAGCAAAGGAACTGGGCCGGAACCGGTTGTAATGCCGCTCGAATAAACGATCACGGAGTAATGCCGCCTGGAGCCATGGCGCTTCAGGCGGCATTATTGGATGCAATGGGCCGCTGGCGCAGCATGTGGGCGATCGCTTTGGGCGGAATTGCTCCCGGCGGCGTCAGTTCGTCCGCCTCCCGGGCGTCCCGGGATTCTACGCCATCCGGCAGTGCCTGCACTGTTCCTCCAGGATCCCGCTTAGCGCGGTGCCGCTGCTGGTGTGGCAGCGGACGACCTGGGTTTCGCCCTCGTTGACTTCGTCCAGGGCGCAGCGGATCATTTTGTGGGACACGGTGTTGGTGAACAGTACCAGCAAATCCGGCCGCCCGATCTGTTTGTCCAGGCCTGCGCACATCTGGGTGAAAACCTTTGCCTTACATTGATAGCCCTTGCAGATTTTCTTGTATTGGCTGACCATACGGTCGTGACCTCCGATAATGACAACGCTCATAGAGAACCTCCTTGTATGTAGTGTTGGATTCATTTGTGGTGGGGGTGCGTTTTAAGTGGTTAGTTAAAACTAACTAATATGTATGGAATTATACGACAGTCCTGTGCGTTTGTCCAGAGGAAATTTGATTATTGAGAAAAAATAAGAAAATGCAGGGAGTATAAGAGGAGAGAGGACAACAAAGCCCGGCCGGTCCGGGGGGAAATATTCGGGCCGCCCGGAGAAGGTTCATCCAGGCGGCCCGCCAAAAGCCGCAGCGCCGTTTTACACGAAATCCTCCCGCATGGGCGTGAAGAAATCCACCAGAATTCCGTCCTCAATGCATTCGCAGCCGTGGGGGATGTCGTTTTGCTTAAGCAGAGTGTCTCCGGCAACGACCTCGCGGGTCTGATCCCCGATGGTGAAGCGGAAGCGGCCGGAAGCCACGTAGGTGATCTGCGTGTGGGGATGATGATGCATGGCGCCGATGGAACCCTTCTGAAACACATTCTCCACGCACATCAGCTCGTCGCAGTAGGCCAACACCCTGCGCTCCACGCCCGGAGACGCCTCGACGCCCTTCACGTCCCTGCCAAATACCCAATTTGCCCCTTTTTGTGTACCCATTTGAAAGTCCTCCTGAATCTGAAATGTTTGAAGCTGAATTTACTGTAACAGCGTTGAAAGATTTTGTCAATAAGGGGGAGAGAACGTTGTATCACGGTAGAATTTATGATACTCTAGTACAAATGGAACGATTCTGAAAACGTGGAGGATTTTGTATGGATAAGATTAAAATGACCACCCCCCTGGTGGAGATGGACGGGGATGAGATGGCCGCGATTCTCTGGCGGGAGACCAAGGAAAAGCTGGTGCTGCCATTCGTGGATCTGAAGGTGGATTACTACGATCTGAGCATCCGCAACCGGGATAACACGGACGATCAGGTGACGATCGACTCCGCGGAGGCGGCCAGGCGGCACGGCGTTGCGGTAAAATGCGCCACCATCACGCCCAACTTAGAGCGCATCCGGGAGTACAACCTGAAAAAAATGTGGAAGAGCCCCAATGCGACCATCCGCTCGGCTCTGGACGGCACGGTGTTCCGCGCGCCGATTCTGATCAAGGGCATCGAGCCCTATGTAAAAACCTGGGAGAAGCCCATCACCCTGGCCCGCCACGCTTACGGCGACCTCTACCGGGCCACGGAGATGAAGATCGACGGCCCGGGAAAATGCGAGCTGGTATTTACCGCTGAAGACGGGACCGAGCGCAGGGAGCTGATTCACAATTTTACCTCCCCGGGCGTGGCCCAGGGCATCCACAACCTGGACAACTCCATCCGCAGCTTTGCCCGCTGCTGTATGTCCTACGCCCTGGATGTGAAGCAGGATCTGATCTTTTCCGCCAAGGACACCATTTCCAAGGTCTACGACCGGAATTTCCGGGAGATTTTCAAGCAGGTGTTCATGGAGGAGTATATGGAACAGTTCCGGCACGCCGGGCTGAAATATGAATACTGCCTCATTGACGACGCGGTGTCCCGTGTGATCAAAAACAGCGGCGGTTACGTCTGGGCCTGCCAGAACTACGACGGCGACGTGATGAGCGACATGCTGGCCACCGCCTACGGCTCAGCGGCTATGATGACCTCCGTGCTGGTGTCCCCGGACGGCGTCTACGAGTACGAGGCGGCCCACGGCACGGTCCGCCGCCATTATTACCAGTATCTGGAAGGCGGTGTGGCCTCCACCAACCCGCTGGCGATTATTATGGCCTGGAGCGGAGGTCTGAAAAAGAGGGGAGAGCTGGATGGAAATGAGGCGCTCTCGGCGTTTGGCGCGGCTCTGGAGGAGGAATCCATCCAGACCGTGGAGAGCGGAATCATGACCGCGGACCTGGAAAAGGTGGCCGTCAACCCCTCGCCTCATGTGGTTACGGGACTTCAGTTTATCGATATTGTGCAAAAACGGCTGGCAAAGCGCCTGGATTGAAACGTAAAGGGGCTTCCCTTTTTCTTCAAAGTGTGATAAAATTCACAAGAAAAAAGCGAGAGAAGGGGAGCAAAGAGCGTATGAGTCAGAACAATCCGCGCAGAGCGGGGAAAATCCAGATGTCGGAAGCTATTCCAACGGGGATGTTTTTGACGCTTTCGGGCGGATTTCAGGACGCCTATACATATTTCAGCAGAGGGAACGTGTTTGCCAACGCCCAGACGGGCAACATCGTGCTGCTGGGAACCCACATGGCCAACCGGGAGTGGGGCCTGGCGATGCGGTATCTTGCGCCGGTGCTGGCCTTTGTGGCCGGAGTTTACGTGGCGGAGCATATCCGGCGGGTGTACAAAGACAGGACGGACTGTTTTCTGCACTGGCGGCAGATCGTGGTGGCCATCGAGATTGTGGTGCTGTTTGCGGTGGGCTTCATGCCCGAGACCATGAATATGGCGGCCAACATTCTGGTATCCTTCGTCTGTTCCATGCAGGTGAACGCCTTCCGCAAGATCAAGGGCAGCCCCTACGCCAGCACCATGTGCATCGGCAACCTGCGCAACGCCACGGCGTCCTTCTATGCTTACCGGCACAGCAAGGACAAAAAAATTCTGGACAAATGCCTGCGCTACTACATCGTAATCATCATTTTCGCCCTGGGAGCCACCCTGGGCAGCGTGCTCACCGAGCGTTTCGGCGTTAAGACCATCTGGTTCAGCTGCGCCATGCTGTTGGTCAGCTTCTTCATTATGTTCGTCCACGAGCAGATTGAGGAAGAGGGGGAAATGTAAGAGGATATCGGTAAAACAATCAACGCAATCAACAGGCTGTGTCAGTGGCCTATTGCATTCAATAACAAGGGACAGGATTTGGAATTCAATCGAATTTCAAATCCTGTCCCTTGTTATGTTACTCCCAACGGAACATGGATGTCGACAATCAGTTATTCATAAAATGAGGCATAATATATAAAAAGAGTGACATAATCTTGTCATTTTTGCCTAAATTCAAACAGTTGTTGCGTATCGCGCAACGGAGGTTCACGACTTGCTTGAATGGTTGCAATATAACGATTAAACTAAAATCATCAAGATGACCCGGATTTTTGGCGATATGTGGGAGGAGACCAGGGATGTTGTATTCCCAAAGCGGGCAGGGAAAGTAGGGGCGCCATCCATTGCCGCGCACTGAAGGTCCCGCATAGAGCCGGTGATAAAATCCCAACGAGCAAACAACACAAAAAGGAGAGGTATTACCATGAAAAACGTGAAAAAGATGGTTGCATTGGGGCTTAGTCTGGTACTTGCTATTTCTGCCATGGCAGGTTGCGGCAGCAAAAAGGCAGCGGAGCAGTCCTCGGACACGCAGGCGGACATCCAGGCCAGCGGGGGAGGCAAAATTAAAATTGGAGTCAGCCTGCAGAATTTACAGTCGGCGTTCCCGCTCTACATGATGGCGGGTATCCAAAGCTACGCCGATGGTGAGTTGCCGGATCAGTATGAGGTAGTGATCCTGAACGCGGAGCAGAAAGCCGACCTGCAGGTCAGCCAGGTGGAGACCATGATTTCCGACGGCGCCGCAGCTATCGTCATCAACCCTGTGGACAAGGTGGGTTCCGCCCCATGTATCCAGGCATGTGTGGATGCAGGTATTCCGGTGATCACGGTGAATACCATGGTGGAAAACCAGGACCTGGTCACCGCTCATGTGGGAGCAGACGACTATGAGGCGGGCACGCTCCAGATGCAGGCGGCCCTGGAGCTGATCGGTGGCACCGGCAACGTGGCCGTGCTGCACGGAACACTGGGACACTCCGCGCAGGTGACCAGATGGGCGGCTTATCAGGATGTTGTGAACGCCACCGAGGGGGCTAAGATCGTGGCGGATCAGGACAGCAAGTGGAAGACAGACATCGCCCAGACGATCACGGAGAACTGGATCCAGTCCGACATGGATCTGGACGCCATTGTCTGCAACAACGACACCATAGCGATGGGAGCGGCCAACGCCATCGAGGCCTCCGGTAAGACCGGTCAGATCCAGGTGGTGGGCATCGACGCCATCGCCGATGCCCTGAACATGGTCAAGGCCGGCAAAATTGCAGTCACCTTTGACCAGAATGCCTTGGAGCAGGGGGAGTGGGGCGTCCGTCTTGCCATCGACGCCATCGAGGGAAAACAGGTCGAAGATAAGTTTGTGGAGTTCATCCGTATTGACGCGGATTCTATTGATGACTTCCTGGCCACTGCCGAGGAGCGCGATGCCATTCTCAATAAGTACTTAAAGTAAGCTTCTGGGAAGGGAGGAAATACTTTGTCAGATTATATCCTGGATATGAGAAATATATCCATGAATTTTGGCGGCGTTCAGGCGCTGAAAAACGTACATTTGAAGGTGAAAAAAGGCGAGGTGCACGCCCTAATGGGGGAGAACGGAGCGGGAAAATCCACGTTGATGAAAATTCTCCAGGGCATTTACCAGCCGGTGGAGGGCGAGATTTACCTCCGTGGGGAGAAAACACAGTTCAAGTCCACACAGGACGCTCTGGATGCGGGTATCTCCATGATCCATCAGGAACTCAATCCCATCGAAAAGATGACCGTGGCCGAGAACATGTATCTGGGGCGTGAGCCGATGAAACGCTATCTGGGACTGAATTTGGTAGATCACAAAACAATGTATCAGAAGGCGGCCGAGTTCTACCAGTCCCTGGACCTGGATCTGCCTCCCAGAGCTATGATGAGCGAGCTTTCCGTGGCCCGCACCCAGTTGGCGGAGATCGCCAAAGCTGTATCCTACGACGCGGACATCGTGATTATGGACGAGCCTACCAGTGCCCTATCGGACATCGAGGTGGAAAAGCTCTTTAAAACCATCGGGATCCTCAGAAAACGGCAGGTTACGATTATCTATATCTCCCACAAGCTGGATGAGATTTACCAGATCTGTGACAGCGTGACCGTGCTGCGCGACGGAAATTTCATCGGAAGCGGAGATTTGAAGGAGATCGACAAGCAGAAGCTGATCTCTATGATGGTGGGCCGGGAGGTGACGGAGATATTCCCGAAGCTGGAGGCTGAGATCGGGGAGCCCCTTCTGGAGGTTCGGGGGCTCTGCGCTGAGGACGTAAACGACGTGAGCTTCACCCTTCACAAGGGGGAGATCCTGGGGCTGGCTGGCCTGATGGGCGCCGGTCGCACGGAGGTGGCGGAGGCCATATATGGGGCGCGCCCCAAGACCGCGGGGGAGATCCTGATCGAAGGCAAAAAGGTTCGGATCGATTCTCCTGAGGATGCGATTAAAAATCACATCGCCATGGTGCCGGAGGACCGGAAGAACCATGGTGTGGTGCTGAAGCTGAGTATCCTGGACAATATAATCATGTCCCGGATCGACAAGTGTCAGACGGGGATTTTGATCAGCAAGGCCAAGGAGCAGAAGAACGCACAGGAAAAGATCGAGCAGGTCCAGATCAAAACCTCTGATTTTCGGAACCCTGTGAATTCCCTGTCAGGCGGCAACCAGCAGAAGGTGGTTGTGGCAAAGGCATTGTTTACAGATCCAAATATCATTATTTTGGACGAGCCCACGCGGGGAATCGACGTTATGACCAAATCGGAGATCCATCTGATGATTTCAAAGCTTGCTCAGGAGGGCAAGGGCATCATTATGATTTCGTCTGAAATGGCGGAAGTTATGGGGATGAGCGATAGGATTCTTGTGCTGAAAGAGGGCAGGGTCAAGGGAGAGCTGGCCCGGGAGGAGGCCACCCAGGAGCTGATCCTGCAATATGCATTCTAATAGAAAATCGATTCTGATAGGGAGTGATCTGATGGATAATACAAGCAAGATTAGGCAATTTCTTTTTAATCGAAACCGAATTACGATATATGTACTGTTACTGCTGTGTATTTTCTTTTCCCTCACCACGGACACGTACTTTACCGCGCGCAACGCCATCATCATCCTGCGCCAGGTGTCCACCAACGGTATCCTGGCACTGGGAATGACGTTTCTGGTAATCAGTGGAAATAACGACCTGGCGGCTGGCTCCACTCTGGCGCTGACCGGTGTTGTGGCGGCCTTGGCCATGGGGCAGTGGGGTATGTCCGTTCCGGTGGCCCTGCTCGCGGGTATTGCGGTGTCCGTGGTTGTCTCCGCCATTACCGGCACCATCGTGGCAAAGGGAAAACTGCCAGCCTTTATTGTGACCCTGGGCGTGGCCCAGGTAGTCCGCGGAGTCACGCTGATCTGGTCCAACGGCATGCCCATCGGCAGCCTTCCCGAGTCCTTCGTGAAATTCGGCAGCGGTTCCTGGCTGGGGATTCCCTCGTCTGTGTATGTATATGCCATAGCGATTATATTCGCCTGGGTCTTTTTAAACAAAACCCGCCTGGGCCGTTATACATACGCCATCGGCGGCAACCAGGAGGCGGCCCGACTGTCCGGCATCAACGTGGACTGGTGCAAGATCAAGATTTATTTGATCCACGGCGTCCTGGTAGGCGTTTCCGGTCTTGTGTTGGCAGCCCGTGTGCAGTCGGGACAGCCCGGCATCGGCCAGGGTTACGAGCTGGAAGCCATCTCCGCCTCCGTAATCGGCGGAACCAGCTTTGCAGGCGGCGTTGGAACCGTATTCGGCGCCCTGGTCGGAACGCTGATCATGGGCGTGATCAGCAACGGTCTGGATCTCATGCACGTCTCCACGTTCTACAAGCAGATTATACAGGGACTGATTATTATTGTAGCAGTGTTTATGGACCGTAAGCGGAAAAGATAATGAGGGAGGAAAAGCAAGTATGAAAAAGACGAGAGAGCAGGTTTTGACGGATCTGAGGGGATTATTCGGGGAGTCCAGGGTGATCACTGAGGAAAATGCGGTAATGAACTACGACGGGGACAACAATGTCTACGCAAAGGCCTTCGGCGCATTTTTAAGCCCGTTGCCCATGTGCATTCTGAATGTATGTTCCACAGGTGAGGTAGCAAAGGCCCTTGTGTACTGTAATGAGAACGGGGTGGGCGTGATCCCACGCACCGGCTCCTCTTCCTACGAGCTGCTTCTCACGGCGGTGGACGGGGACTGTATCGTCATCGACGCCTCCGGGATGAAGGAGATCATTAAGATTGACTATGACAACATGATGGCAACCTGCCAGTGCGGCGTTCCGCTGATCGCGCTGGAGGAACTGCTTCAGGCCCAGGGATATACCACCGGACACAGCCCCCAGTCCCAGCCGCTGGCTCAGATGGGTGGGCTGGTGGCAACCCGCAGCATCGGACAGTTCTCCACCTATTACGGAGGTATCGAGGATCTGCTCTGCGGCCTGGAGGCGGTTTTGCCCGACGGAAAAGTGGTTCGGATCCGCAATGTGCCCCGGAGAGCGGCAGGCCCGGATCTGCGCCATCTGTTCCTGGGCTGTGAGGGCGCACTGGCCTTTGTCACGGAGGTCACGGTAAAGATTTTCCGCTACTATCCGGAAGATATGTGGCTGGGCGGATATGTGATGAAGAGCTTCGGGGAGGGCCTTGAGGCCTGCCGCGAGATCATTACGGCCGGATACAAGCCCTCTGTGGTCCGCCTGTACGACAAGCCCGATTTCGACTACAACTTCGGCAGCATCGAGCTGAACGAGGGCGAGGCTTTTATGTTCTTTACGGCCGAAGGTCCCGGGGAGGTTGCCCGGGCTGTGGGAAGCGGCATCGACCGCATCGCCAGGGAGAGAGGCGGACGCTATGTGGGAACTGAGGCGGTGGCCCACTGGCTGAAGCACCGCAATGACCGCTGCGCGATTTTCGGGACCGAGAAGCGGCGGGAGGGATACCGCCAGAAAAAGACCTTTTACGCCACCACAGAGATTTCCGCCAGCTGGACGGATATTCAGGAAATATACAAAAATGTTATGGAGCGGCTGCCCAGAGAGATCGACAATCTGACCGTGTTCGGCGGACACGTGTCCCACAGTTATCAGAACGGCACGAACATTTATTTTGTATATGAATTCAAGGTGTTCTCCCCTGAGGCGTATCTAGGGGAGCATCGCAGAATTATCGACGCCATCTGCGACGAGGTGCTAAAACTGCCCACCGGCAGCTGCGTACATCACCACAGTATGGGCAAAATGCGCCTGCACCTGGCGGAGCGCGAGCACGGAAATTCCTATGAACTGATTCGCAGCTTAAAAGAGATGATGGACCCCAACGGCATCATGAACCCTGGAGCCCTGGTGGCAAAAAAGTAAAATCGTTCACAGGAACCCTGATTGCACCGACTGAAAACAGCCGGTGCAATCGATCAATGGAACAATGACGATTTGATGCGAGGAGGAGTAGCAATGAAACGGATTCTCAGGACACCGGGGAAATTTATAGTGGGACGGGGGGAGATCGGCAATCTGTCGGAATACATTCTTCCCTATGGAGGTAAGGCGCTTTTGATCGCGCTGAAGGAGGACGCGGAGCGCGTCCGGTATGGACTGGACAAGGCGGCGCGCTCCGGCGTGGGCTTTGTGGAGACCGGATTTTGCGGGGAGTGCTGTATGTCAGAGATTGACCGGATCATCCGCGAATGCCAGGGAGAGGCATTTGACGTGATCGTGGGACTGGGAGGAGGCAAGGCTCTGGACACGGCCAAGGCGGTATCCAGACGGGTCAATAAGCCCCTGATTATCGTGCCTACCATCGCCTCCACCGACGCGCCCTGTAGTGCGCTGCTGATTCTGTACAGCGACGACCATGTGATGATCGGAAGCGAGACCATGGTTAAGAGCCCGGATATTGTGCTTGCGGACTCGGAGGTGATTGCAAACGCGCCCAAACGTTTTCTGGTGGCGGGCATGGGCGACGCCTTCGCGACCTACTACGAGGCCCGGGCCTGTGTGCGAAGCTGCGCGTTCAACTACGCGGGCGGGCTCTATACCCAGGCCGCCTGGCAAATGGCCCGGCTGTGCCGCGACGTCCTTTTGGAGGACAGCGTGAAGGCACTGGAGGCGTGTGAGCACAGCGTAGTGACGCCTGCCCTGGAAAATATCATCGAGGCTAATCTTTATCTCAGCGGAATCGGATTTGAGAGTGTAGGCTGCGCGGCGGCCCATGGCATCCATAACGCCCTGACCGTGCTGGAGGAGACCCACGGGGCCATGCACGGCGAGAAGGTAGCCATCGGCCTGTTAGTCCAGCTGATACTGGAGAACGCGCCGGAGGAGGAGCTTCGCACGGTGATGGATTATTACCGCCGGGTGGGGCTGCCCACCACCCTGGCCGGGATCGGAATCGCAGAGCCTGTGGAGACGAAGCTCTGCAAGGTGGCAAGGCGCGCTTTGGAGCGGCCGAAGCCGCTTACGAACCACGCCTTCCCTCTGGACGAGGAGATGATTGTGGCTGCCCTTAAAACTGTGGACTCTCTGGGAGAACGCTTTTAGAATGCGGATTATTGCTTGCTTTAAAATGGAGTATGACCTGGAACAGATCACACCGGAGGAACTGTTTTTGCTGCGGGACAGGGCCCTGAACCTGTCCGTATTCCGGCGGGGCATCGGAAGCTGGGACGAGGCGGCGCTGGAGACCGCCCTGTGGGCGGCGGATGAGGTCCGGCGTGCGGGAATGGAATGCGAAACCGTGGCGGTGACAATGGACGCTGTGGATGGCGGAACTGTCAAAAACCTGTACGCGGTCGGTTTCTCCGGGGTAACGGTCCTGGAGGCAAACATGCCCGGCCGGAATAAGCCTATGGAGGAAGCGGCCCTGCTGGCCGGATATATCAGGGCCACAGGCGGCGATCTGATTCTGACCGGTATGCAGGACGAACCGGAGGAGCACGGGCAGACGCCGGTCCTGCTGGCGCAGATGCTGGACTGCCCCTGCCTTTCAAATGTGACGGACCTGTCCGTGGTAGAGCGGGGGCTGTCCGTGCAGATGGACACGGACAGGGGAAGCGCCTCTCTTCAGGTAAAGGGCCGGGCCGTATGCGCCGTGGGGGACAGAGTTCACGCCTTTTTGCGGGCAGCCACCCTGCGGGAGAAGCTTGCGGTGCAAAACCAAGAGGCGGAGATGTGGAGACCGGTCCGGGAATGTTTAACAGGGAAGCGTTCAGGCGGGATGAGCCCGGATGGGAAGTGCCCGAATGAGATGTGTCTGAACTGGGATGGGAATAATCGCTTTCCGGAGCTGGCCATATCCCGCCTACTGTATGAATACACGCCCCGGCAATGCCATTTCCCGGAGGGGGACGGCCCGGGGAGCCAGGCCGGAATCTTGTGGAACGAATATCTGCGGGGAGGAATAAAATCGTGAGAATAGTAGTGGCGGCGCTGAAAGACACGTCGCTGGACCAGGTGAGGCGGCTGGTCTTCGCCGCCCGCAGGGCAGGCGCAGAGCGTATTTCTCTGTGGAAATTCTCGGTTACCGGGGACTGTTTCAGACGTCTGCCTGTGGATGACATAAAGGTAATTTCGCCGGAGGGGATGGAGTTGCCGGAGGACTACCTTTACACGGTACGGCTCCTTTATGAGGAGGAACTGCCCGAGGCCGTGCTGTTTCCCTCCGACGCCCTGGGGGACGGGATCGCGGTGCGGCTGGCTTACCGGACCCGGGCGGTCTGCGCCCTGAAGCTGACGGGCCTGGACCCCGTGCAGGAAGGATTCCGGGCGGTTCGCCGCGTATATGGCTGCCACATGAGCGCGGAATATGTGCTGAAAACACCCTGCGTCTGCTCGCTGGCCCTGGAAATGTGGCGGCCGGAGACAGGAGAAGGGCGGCCGTTAGTTCTCACTTTTCCTTCCTGTTTGCAGGCCAATCGCTGGTATGAGGACTACAGGGAGGTCCGCAGGGATCAGGAGGAGAAGCTGACGGACTATCCCGTGGTATTGGTGGCGGGCCGCGGCATGGGAGGCCGGGGGGCAGTGGAAACGCTGGAACGGCTTGGCCGGTATCTGAAAGCGGGAGTGGGAGGCACCAGGCCCGTGGTGCAAAACGGCTGGCTGCCCCGGGAGAAGCTGGTGGGGCTGTCCGGGGCGCAGATAGCGCCGCAGTTATGCATTGCTTTCGGCGTGTCCGGCTGTCCGGCTTTTATGAAGGGCGTGGAGAAGAGCGGAAAAGTGATTGCGGTAAATCGGGATCCCGGCGCGCCGATTTTCCGATACAGCGATGTGGGGATCGTGGGGGACTGCAGGGCTGTGCTGGAAGAGCTGCTTGGACTGGCGGAGGCAGAGGCCGCCGGAGAATAGGAGTGTGGCATGAGCTTAGAGATGTTTGGAAGCCTGGGAGTGGAGGCCTGCTGCAGCGATGAGAGCGGCCTTGTGGGAAATGCAAAAGGCGTGGCGTTTCCGCGCAGCACAAAGGAGGTTCAGTCGGCCATGGCCGCGGCCTGGACGGCGGGGGAACACGTTACGGTGCAGGGCGCCAGGACCGGCCTGTGCGCCGGGGCGGTGCCTGACGGGGGACTGATCCTCAATCTGTCCCGCATGATGGACATCCTGGATTTTTCGTACCGGCCGGGAGAGGCGGCCATTACCGTTCAGTCCGGGATGACACTGGAGAAGCTTAAAAACGCGCTGGAGAAAAAGCACGCGAACACCGTCCGGTTTGGAATTCAGGCGGCCAGCCACTGGAAGGCCTATGCAGCCTCAGGTGAAACGCTGGAGTTTTACCCAAATCCCACGGAGGAGACCGCAACGTTGGGCGGAGTGGCGGCAACCGCCGCCGTGGGGCCCCACAGCCTGGAGCCGGGAACCCTGGTGGATTACATTTTGTCCATGGAGTTGGTCAAGCCGGACGGAACGGTGGTTCTGGTACAGAAGGGGATGCGGGCGTGGGACGTCCTTCCAGACTGCACGGACGGCGGACGGGGCGCCCTGGAGGCGCTCTGCGGTAGCGAGGGCGCATACGGAGCGGTCACAGCCCTGACCCTGAAGCTGAACGTAAAGCCGCGGCTGGCCTGTGGGCTGCTCTGCTATTTTCACACATATGATGCGCTACTGGATTTTTTTGCCCGGATGAGGGAAACAGTTAGCAGCTGCGGGGAAATGGTATGCGCCGCGGCGGAGTGGTTTTCGGCCTCCTGCGGCCAGGTGCTTAAGCAGGAGCGGAACCAGGCGGCAGCTACATTTCTTCCAGAATTTCCTAGAGGGGCGGCCGCGGCGCTGTGGATGGAATTTTCCGGAGAGAGCGAGGATTCGCTGTTTGATCTGTTAGGCTGCGCTCTGGAATTTCTGGAGGAGGCCGGGCAGTTCCCGGATCAGGCCCTGGCCGCCACGGACGAGGTGAACTTAGAGCGGCTGGGCGCGATGAGACACGTGCTTATTGAGATTGCGAATTGTAAGAGCCCCTGTTCTCAGGTCCCGCCCTATGACTGGAAACTTGGCGGCGGGGCCGGGCTGGCCTGCGCGGTACAGGTGGGGAAATGTATGGAGCGGGAAGCGCTCCCGTATCTTTTGATGGGACATCTCCTGAGTGGGCACTGTTCCCTCAGGATCCTGGACGGCGGGCGGCGGCACCGGGCCGGGGCCGCCGTGGAGGGCATACTGAAGGAATTTGGCTGTGCGTTCTCGCAGGAACACGGCTGCGGCCGGATCAAAAAGAGGCTGCGGGAAGAACTGGACCATCAGGCATAACAGGCTGGGGCGCAAATCATATAACGGAGGATAGATTTATGAACGGCAAATATATCATGGCGATCGATGGCGGAACACAGAGCACTAAGGTCCTGATTTTTGATTTTCAGGGAAATGTGGTCAGCAAGGGCACAAAGGTACTCCGCCCCACAGAGGCTCCCAGGGTAGGATATGTGGAGCACCCGGACGACGACCTCTGGGATTCGCTTAAGTCGGCGAGCCGGGAGGCCATGGCGGGATTTTCCGGCAAGCCGGAGGAGATCGTGGGGGTGGGCCTCTGCACGATCCGCTGCTGCCGGGTCTTTTTAAAGGCGGACGGCTCCCTGGCGTACCCGGCCATCGACTGGATGGACCCGCGGGCCTACGGCCCCTTTGTCTATCCGGTGGAGGATATTGCCTACGCTACCACCACCACGGGCTATACCACTCACCGGCTAACGGGCCGGTTTAAGGATACCATCGCAAACTGCACTTTCCGCCAGTGGCCTACGGATATGGAACGGTGGTGCTGGAGTAGCGACGACAAAGCCTTTGAGGCATTTAATACCCGGCGGGAGTTGATGATGGAAGCCCATATGCCGGGGGATATTCTGGGATATGTGACGGAGGCCGCCGCCCGGGAGACCGGGATACCGGCGGGCATACCCGTGGTGGCCACAGCCAACGACAAGGCGGTGGAAGGTCTGGGAGCAGGCCTGGCCCAGAGCGGGAACACGGGCCTGGTGTCCCTGGGGACCTACATTACCTCTATGGTCTGCGGGGAGGGCTACCGGGAACCCACGGAGAATTTCTGGACTAATTTTGCCAGCGTTCCGGGCAAATACCTATACGAGAGCTTCGGCATCCGCCGCGGCATGTGGACGGTCAGCTGGTGGAAGAATCTTCTGGGCGAGGAGGCCGCCAATAAGGCCGCGGCCCGGGGCATTTCACCGGAGGAATACTTGAATGAGCTGGCAGCGGAGGTTCCGGCGGGAAGCGACGGGCTCCTGACGGTCATGGAATGGCTGAGCACTAAGGACAAGGCTTATAAAAAGGGCATCATGCTGGGCTTTGACGTCCGCCATGGGGCGGCTCACATCTACCGATCCATTCTGGAGGGTATTGCCATGACTATGCGCAACCGGTTCGAGGCCATGTGCGCAGAGCTTTCCGTGAAACCGGACAAGATTATCGTGTCTGGCGGCGGCTCCAACGGGGATCTGTTCATGCAGATTTTCGCAGATGTGTTCGGCGTTCCGGCGGTCCGCAACGAGATGAACGGCGCTGCCGGTCTGGGCGCGGCCATCTGTGCGGCGGTGGCTACCGGTGTGTATCCCAGCTTTGAGGCAGCTGCCAGAGGGATGGTGCGCATCCGCGACACCTTCACGCCCAATATGGAGAACCACGCCCTTTACACCAGGATCAACGACGGGATTTACCGGGATATCACCAATTACACGGACGAGATTTTAAAAAAGACCTACCACATCTTTAACGGCGGGGAAGACCTGGTGGCCAGGTGAGGACATGGAGCTGAGGAATATCCTGGTCTGTCTTAAAGCGGTGCCGGACGTGGAAAAGATCAGGATCGACGAGAGGACAGGGAATCTGGTGCGTGCAGGCGTGCCCTGCACGGTCAATCCTCTGGATGCGGGGGCCCTTGAGCTGGCCCTGCGGATCAGGGATTCCAGCAGCGGATGCAGGGTGCTGGCACTGTCCATGGGAATGGAGAGCGCGGCTGGGCTTCTGAGAGAATGCCTGGCTGCGGGGGCAGATGAGGTGTTTCTGCTTTGCGGAGAGGTCTTTGGCGGTTCCGATACCCTGGCCACCAGCTATGCGCTCAGCTGCGCCGTCCGGTATCTGAGCGCCCGAGCGGGAGAGATCAGTCTGATTTTGTGTGGGATGAAGAGCGCAGACGGGGAAACCGCCCAGGTGGGGCCGGAGTTGGCGGAGTATCTGGATATACCGCAGATCACCGGCGCGGTCGGCCTGATCGTCGGTCCGGACAGAGTCGAAGCGTGGAGGGAGACGGACGAGGGTACTGAGCTTGTGGGCTCGCCCCTTCCCTGTCTGGTCACAGTGGCAGAGCTGGGCTATAGCCTGCGCTGCCCCACAGTGAAGGACAGAATCGCAGCGCGACGGGCCGCGGTCCATGTGATCCGTCCGGAAGAGCTGGAGATCGATCTTTCAAAAGTGGGGCAGCGGGGGTCGCCCACAAAGGTCAAAGGTGTGGAGACGCCGGAATTTTGCCGCAGGCCCCAAATCCTTCAGGCCGAAAGCGGGGGAGAGGCGGCAGAGAAGCTGATGGATATTTTGCACCGCATAGGAGCTGTTTGAGGTGTGTCGGATGGGACAAAATGGGGACATTTGGGTGTGGATAGAAACCGCGCGCGACGGCGCGGCAAGGGAGACGGGGCTGGAGCTTCTGGGAGCGGGCCGCGCTCTGGCGGATCAGAAAGCCGCCGATCTGGTGGGAATCGTCATTGGAAACAGTACGGAGAAGGCCGTCAGGGCCGCCGGTCTGTATGGAGCGGACCGGGTCTTTGTGGTTGAAGGCCCGGAGTACGCGGTCTACACCACCGACGCCTATGTCTGCGCCCTGTACGCCCTGGCACGGAAATATGAACCGGCTGTAATCCTGGCCGGTGCCACCAGAGCGGGGCGGGATCTGGCTCCAAGGCTGGCCTGCCGCCTGAAAACGGGCCTGACCGCCGACTGTACCGGGGTGGAGTATGACGGGGAGAGCGGTCTCGTCAGATGGACGCGCCCGGCCCTAGGAGGTAATCTGCTGGCTGCCATCCTCTGCCCGGAGTGCCGTCCGCAGATGGGCACGGTGCGCGGAGGCGTCTTTCAGAAGGCGGCCCCGGCCCCCTTTCCCAGGGCTGTTGTCATCAGAGAGGACATCCACGTGCCATCCCAGCGCATCCGCACGGAGGTATTGCAGTTTATGGAGCGGAAAATGGACGCGGTCCGGGAACTCATGGCCGCCCGGGTGATCGTCGCGGGTGGACGGGGTGCGGCAGGTCCGGGGGGATTTGAGATGATCCGGGAGCTGGCGGAGCTGCTGGGCGGAGTGGTGGGCGCCAGCCGGGGGGCGGTCGAGGCCGGGCTGGCTCCCAGGGAATGCCAGGTGGGGCAGACGGGAATCACGGTCAGCCCGGACCTCTACATCGCCTGCGGCATCTCAGGGGCGGTGCAGCACTTAACCGGCATCGCCCGGGCGGGTACGGTGATCGCAGTCAACCGTGACCCCAAAGCGCCGGTTTTCCAGGCAGCTGACTACGGCATCGTAGGGGATGTAGAGGAGATTTTACCGGAGCTCACAGCACGGCTGCGCAGTGCGAAGTATACAAAAAAATAAAAAAAATTTAGCTAATTAGACTAATAAACAACATGTGTTGCGTAATGCGCAACGAGTGCTGCATAACAAATTGAAAACGGCGGAAAGTATGCCTATAGTTATAATCAAAGAGAGGCATTTCAGAAGGAGAGAAAAGATGATTTCAAAGTTTTCATTGGAACATAAGACCGCAATCGTGACAGGAGGCGCAAAGGGGCTCTGCTACAGTATGGCGGAAGCCCTTCACGAGGCAGGAGCCGTTGTCGTCCTGGTGGATGTGCTGGATCTGGTGGAGGAGTCAGCGGCGCGCCTGGGGGCATGCGGAGCCCCCGTGTACGCGGTGAAGGCGGACCTGAGCGACACGGCGCGGCTGAGGGAAGCCTGCGGCGAGTCTGTGGCGTTGCTGGGCGGCCGGGTGGACATCCTGTTAAACGGAGCGGGAATCCAGTACCGCTGCCCGGCGGAGGATTTCCCGGAGGATAGATGGCGCAGGATTCTGGATATCAATTTGAGCGCGGTGTTTTTCATGTCCCAGGAGATCGGAAAGCAGATGTTAAAGCAGGGCAGTGGGAAGATCATCAACGTGGCGTCCATGACCAGTTTCATGGCCAGCGTCATGATCCCGGCTTATGCGGCCAGTAAGGCGGGGGTGGCCCAGATCACCAAGGCGCTGTCCAACGAGTGGGCCGGAAAGGGCATCTGCGTGAACGCTATTGCCCCGGGCTACATGAACACGGAGCTGACCCGGGATATGAAGCTCGTGAATCCCACCCAGTACGAGGAGATCAGCGGGCGGATTCCCATGGGAAGATGGGGGGAGCCGGAGGACCTGAAGGGTGTTGTGGTATTCCTGGCCTCGGAGGCCTCAGACTACATCAGCGGCATTGTGGTCCCGGTGGACGGCGGCTATCTGGGAAAATAGAGAGGGCGGTCGGAAGGCAATCAAAGAATTGGAGGAAAATCTTATGAAACTATCAGGCGGACAGATTGTGATGAAATATTTGGAGAAGGAGAAGGTACCCTATGTGCTGGGGATTCCCGGCCACGGCATTTTAAGCTTCTTTGACGCGCTGAAGGAATCCGAACAGGCGGGAAATGTAAAATATATCCAGGTAAAACACGAGCAGACTGCCGTACATATTGCGGACGGGTACTACCGGATAAAGGGCGAGCCCCTGGCCACCTTTACGTCCATCGGCCCCGGCGCGCTGAATACGGTGATTGGACTGGGGACCGCATATGTGGATTCCGTACCCGTATTTCAGGTAAACGGCGACACACACACCAATATGAAGGGGGTCGGGGTCCTTCAGGAAATCGAGCGGGCTCAGGATTCCAACTTTATCAGGGTTATGGAGCCGGTGACCAAGCGCTGCTGGCGCGCGGAGTCCGTCAACCAGCTGCCCAGAATGATGCAGCGGGCTTTTAATCAGATGACCACCGGGAGAAAAGGTCCTGTTGTGATCGGACTTCCCATGGATGTGGCGGCCGATGTGACAGAAGTCAACTTCGACGAGATTGGAACCAGGCGGACCGGTGCGAAGCCGGCGGGCCAGCAGGAATACATTGACGCGGCGGTGGAGATGATGAAGGAGGCCAAGCGCCCCGTGATCATCGTTGGCGGATCGGTACTGCGCAGCAATATGGAGGATCAGCTGATCGAGCTGGCCGAGTTGTGGGGGGCCGCGGTTGTGACCACTATGGCCGGTAAGAGCGCGTTTCCGGAGGATCATCCCTTAAACGGCTTCCACACCGGTTCAAAGGGCACGCCTGTAGGCCTGAAGCTCACCAGGGAGGCCGATGTGATCCTGGCTCTTGGCACTCGTTTCGCGGACGAGACTACCAGCTCCTACCGGGAGGGCGTGGGCTTCTCCTTCTCCAGAACCAAGCTGATTCAGGTGGATATAGAGAGTGCGGAGATCGGTAAAAACTACCCCTGCGCCTGCGGCATTATCGGAGATGTGAGTGTGGTGGTCGGACAGTTGATCAAGGCGTACCGGGAAACGGTGTCCGTGGACCGCGATTATATGGATCGTCCGTATACCAAGGAGATTCTGGCCTTAAAGCAGGAGTGGGCTGAGATTCTGACGAAGAAGCGCTCCGTGGAGTTTGAACATCCCACTATTTCCCAGGTGATTGGAATTATGAACGAGTGCCTGCCGGAGAATACCATTATTGCCACCTCCTCCGGAAATACCCAGGCCCAGCTGTTCCAGGAATACTGCTTTAAGAATGGCCAGAAGCATTTGACCACAGGCGGATTCTCCACCATGGGCTGGGCCATGCCCGCGGCCATCGGAGCTAAGCTGGCAAAGCCTGAGGCGCCGGTGGTAGCGCTTTTGGGGGACGGAGATTTCATGATGACCATGCAGGAAATGTCCGTGATGGCGCAGTACGATATCCCGGTGGTGGTGGTGCTGTTAAACAACAGCGCATGGATGGCGATCAAGGATCTCCAGGCGGATGTGTTCGGCCGGGAGTATATGTTCGGCAACGACTTTATGAAGGACGGAGCGCTCTACTCCCCGAAATTTGCCGAGATCGCGGAGAATTTCGGGCTGCACGCTGAGAAGGTGGACAAAAAGAAAGACGTGGAGGGGGCCATTGAGAGGGCCATTGCATCCGGGAAGCCGGCCCTGGTGGAGGTGACCGTGCATCGGGATTACCCCGAGTCGGGCGGCGTGGCTTACGGCTGGTGGGATATGCCGGTTCCGGCCTACATGGAAGACAGGAGAGAGAAATTTGTGGCCGCGAGAGCGGAGGAAACTGTATAACCACACATCAAAACAGGAGGTAGCAAAAATGAGCAAGATCAAAGTTTGTCTGGTGGGGTGCGGAAGGATCGCTACATTGAATGTATTGGGGTACAAGGACAATCCTGACGCGGAGCTGTACGCGGTCTGCGATCTGAACCGCGAGCGCGCCCAGGCCTTTGCGGCGGAACACGGCGCGACAAAGGTATACTGCGATTACGCGGAGGTTTTACAGGACCCGGAAATACAGGTGGTCGATCTGCTGGTTCCCCACCACCTGCACTGCAAAATGACCGTACAGGCCTGCGAGGCTGGAAAACACGTTTCCGTGCAGAAGCCCATGGCCATGTCCCTGGAAGAGTGCGACATCATGATTGGGGCTGCCAAAAAGGCAGGCGTCAAGCTAAAGGTTTACGAAAATTTCATCTTCTATCCGCCCTATGTGAAGGCTAAGGCGATGATCGACCAGGGAGTGATCGGGGACCTGCAGTCCATCCGAATCAAGATGAATGCCGGGGTCAATAAAAGCGGCTGGAAGGTGTCCCCGGATACCTGGGCCTGGAGAATGGAGGAGAGCACCAGCGGCGGCGGAGAATTGGTTTTTGACGACGGCAACCATAAGTTCTCCATCGCACGTTATTTCATGGGAGAGCCGGACAGTGTGTTCGCATTTATCGGCCGGACCGACATGGAGGGCGTGGTCTATGAGAAAAAGGACGGGACTAAGATCCAGTTCTACCAGGATGCCCCCTCCGTGATCACCTGGACCTGCAAGGATGGAAACCGCTGCGGCGTGTTCGACATTTCCTGGTCCAAGGATATGGAGATCCATACCGATTATTATGCCTGCGACGAGCGGGTGGAGATCACAGGGTCCAAGGGCGTCATCTGGATCACCCGCTGCACCGGCAAAATGCTTCAGGTGCCCACTCTGATTCTCTACAAGGACGGAAGCACCACCGAGTACAACAATCTGCGGGACGACTGGGCGGATTCCTTTATCGATTCCACCAGGGACTTTATCGAGGCCATCAAGAACGACCGTGATCCGGTTCTCACCGGCGAGGACGGCCGGGAAGTGCTGAAATTCTCCCTGGCAGCCATCCGGGCAGCGGAGCTTAAACGGCCGGTGGAGGTGGACTCCATGGACGATTATAAAAAGGGAGCGAATTGACATGAGAATTGGAATTGTGAATGAAGTGAGCGCGTGCGCCAGAAATCAGGACATTTTGAAGGCACTGGAGCCCTTTGACGGTCTGGAAATTCTCAATCTGGGCATGAAGGACCCCTCCGAGGAAAACCCCATCACCTACATCCAGACGGGTATCATGAGCGCAATCCTGTTAAACTGTGGAATCTGCGATATGGTGGTGGGCGGCTGCGGCACGGGCCAGGGCTATTTGAACGTGGTGATGCAGTTTCCTGGCGTGTTCTGCGGGCTGGTTCAAGAGCCGCTGGACGCTTGGCTCTTTTCACAAATCAACGGCGGAAACTGTATCTCCCTGGCGCTGAACAAGGGCTATGGGTGGGCGGCCAACGTAAATCTGAAATACATTTTTGAGCGGCTGTTCCAGGACCCGGCGGGCCAGGGATATCCCAGAGAGCGGGCGGAGAGCCAGGGCAGCAGCAGGGAGCTGTTAAAGGGCATCTCTGCACAGTCCCACAAGCCTTTGGCGGATAGTTTGAGAGATCTGGACCCGGCGGCCTTAGAGTCAATCCGCAGGCGCAAAGATTTTCTGGCGGTATTGGAGGCGCACGGCCGGGACAACCGGCTGGCTGCGGAAATCTGCCAGATATTAAAGTGAGAAAGGTGAGATTACATGGTTCAGGCATTGGACAGAGGACTTCGGATTTTAGAGATTTTGTCCGAACAGACGGAAATGTCCATTACGGAGCTGGCTGATATGCTGGACGTGGACAAAAGCACGGTCTCCCGGCTGGTGGAGACCCTGCGCCAGCACGATATGGTTCAGCTCAACAAGAGCACCAAAAAGTACAGGATGGGTTTCAGAGTTCTTCATTTTGGAAAGACACTGGAAAAAAATTTGAACATCATTGATATCGCACGGCCGATCTTAAGGGATGTTTCCGAGAAGCTAAGCGAAAATGTCCACCTGTGCGCATTTAACAATACCATGGCGTATGTGATCGACCAGGTGGTCCGGGACTCGGGATATTCCATCTCTGCGACCATCGGTATGATCGAGCCCATGCACGCCTCCTCTGTGGGAAAATGTATCCTGGCCTATCGCCCGGAGCACTCCCTGAGGCAGATGCTGAACCACTACGATTTTGTGAAATTCACAGAGAAAACGATTCAGGACCAGGACTCCCTGATGCGGGAACTGGCCAAAATCAAGCGGCAGGGATACGCCCTGGATGACGAGGAGGTGTCCGTGGGAATCCGTTGCGTGGCAGTGCCCATTTTCAGCTATGGAAACCAAGTGCGCTACAGCATCGGTATCTCCCTTCTGGCCAGCCAGATGCCGGATCATAAGGTAAAAGGGTATGTGGATAAGCTAAGCAGGGCGGCCGCGAAAATTAGCAGAGAACTGGGCTGCTAGAAGCAGGGGTGAGGATTAGTATGGTGGACGGCTACAGGTTGTGGGGCGGAGAGATTACCAAAGGGATGAAGGAGAGGCGGATCCATGAGGGCCGGACCGCGCTTACCTTCCCGGATGGGCCGGACACGCTGTTTCTGGCTCTGGAAGAGTCCGCTTCCCGATACCCCGAACATACCGCACTGGTGGACGACGCAGGAACCCCGTGTTCCTATTGGGAGCTTTATCGGCGCTGTGAGGAGTTCGCGGCCTATCTGTACTGTGTGTGTAAGCTTAAAAGGGGGGCCCATGCAGGTGTAATGATGCACAATACGGTGGAATACTGCGTCGCCTTTCTGGCCCTCTCTAAAATCAGCGCGGTGATGGTGGCGCTCCCAAGCAAATTTAAGCAGAAGGAAGTGCTGTCTCTGGCGGAGAAGGCGGAGGTGGAGCTGGTGGTCTGCGACGAAATGTACAGGGATTGGTTTCTGGAGAAATACCCGGCAGACCGCGTTCTGTCGTCAACAGAAGGCATTGGGAGAACCGGCTTTGACCACCTTTACAAGAATTGGGAGAACCGTGAGCCGGACACCGCCTTCATCCGTAGCTTTCCGCCGGGTCTGCCCGGGGAGGAAGCCCTGATCATGTTTACCTCCGGGACCACGTCCAGGAGTAAGGGCGTTCTGTTAAAGAATTACAATATTATGCACGCCGTGGAGGTGTACCGCAGGATTTTGGGCGTCACCCACCGGGACGTGTCGGTGATCGTGACCCCGATCTATCACATTACGGGTCTGGTGGCCCTTTTAGGTCTATTTATCCGGGCGGGAGGCACCCTGTATCTGCACAAGCGGTTCGACGCAGTCAGGGTGATCCAGGAGGCCGGAATCCATGGCTTTACCTTTTTCCACGCCTCTCCCACGGTGTTCAACCTGATTTTAAAGGCGGGGGAGGGTATGCCGGAGATTCCCAGCCTGACTACCCTGGCCTGCGGAAGTGGGAATATGAGCGCGGACAAAATACGAAGGCTTCACCGGTGGCTTCCAAATGCGCAGTTCCATACCGTGTACGGCCTCACAGAGACCAGTTCCCCGGCGGCCATATTTCCGGGAGACTCGGCGGTCAGCCCTTATATCGGGGCGGCGGGGCGGCCCGTTCCGGGAGTCCGGGTGAAGATCGTGGATGAGAACCGGAAGGAACTTCCCCAGGGAATCCCGGGCGAAATCGCCCTGTCCGGCAGTTGTGTGCTGGAGGGCTATTATAAAAAGACGGTCAATGAGCTGGAGAATGGCTGGTTGTATACCGGCGACATCGGGTATTTCAATGAAGAGCAGTATCTCTACATAGTCGATCGCAAGAAGGATATGATCAACCGGGGCGGTGAGAAGATCTGGTGCTATGACGTGGAAAATGAGATGGAGCACATGGAGGGAATCCAGAGCGCAGCCGTGGTGGGGATACCAGACGAGGTGTACGGGGAATCCGCAGCCGCGGTGGCGGAGCTGGAAAGCGGCTGTCATATCACCGCGGAGGAGATTCAGCGGTATCTGGCGCAGCGGATGGCCAAATACAAGATTCCGGTCAGAATTAAGCTGGTGGAGAGCATCCCGCTGACCCTGAACGGGAAAGTGGACAAGAGAAGGATCAAGGAAATGTTAATGGAGGACTGAGCCATGATGAGAGGGAATTTTATGACGGCGGACCAGGCGGCCGCGCTGGTAAAGGACGGTATGACGGTCTGCCCCATCGGTATGACCCTGGTCGGAGCCAGCGAGGCGGTTTTAAAAGCTATTGAGAAGTCGTTTTTGGAGACGGGGCATCCGGCGGGAATCACACTCCTTCACTCCTGCGGGCAGAGTGACAGAAAGGACGGGATTCAGCATCTGGCTCACGAGGGCCTGGTAAAACGGATCGTGGGCTCTCACTGGGGTCTGCAGCCCCGCTGGATGGAGCTGATCTCCCGGGATCAGGTGGAAGCCTACTGCCTGCCTCAGGGGCAGATCGCCCAGCTTTACCGGAGCATGGCCTGCGGCCTGCCGGGGAAAATGTCAAAGGTAGGCCTTGGGACCTTTGTGGACCCGCGGTATGAGGGCGGCAAGATGAACAGCCGCACAAAGGCTCTGGGGGATATCGTGGAGGTCATGGATTACCACGGCCAGGAGTATCTCTTTTACCAGGAGCAGCCCATCGACGTCTGTCTGATCCGGGGGACGGAGTGCGACGAGATGGGAAATCTGACCACCACGGAGGAGGCCATGAAGCTGGAGATCCTGCCGGCGGTGCTGGCCGCCAGGCGCTACGGCGGAAAGGTCATCGCCCAGGTGAAGCGGGTGGTGATGACGGGCACCTTAAACCCTAAGGAGGTGACGGTTCCGGGCGTGTTCATCGATGGGATCGTGGTCTGCGAGAATCCCGATGTGGACCACCGTCAGACCTCCTCCTGGGTGTACGACCCCTCCTACAGCGGCCAGGCCAGGGTGCCGCAGAATGCGATTAAGCCCCTTCCCATGAGCGTCAGAAAGTTCATCGGCCGCAGAGCGGTGCAGGAAGTGTATCCTGGCTGTGTGATCAATCTGGGAACCGGTATTCCCAACGACGTGATCGGCAGTATCTGCAACGAGGAGGGCATAAACGATGATATCATGATCACCGTGGAGTCTGGCATCTACGGCGGCGTGCAGGCCGGGGGAATCGACTTCGGAATTGGCCAGAACCTCTACGCCATGATCGGGCACCACGAGCAGATGGACTATTACAACGGAGCGGGCGTGGATGTGACCTTTATGGGCTTCGGCGAGCTGGACGGGGAGGGGAATGTCAACGCCACGAAAATGGGTGTGCGCTGCACGGGCTGCGGCGGATTTATCGATATTACCCAGAACGCCAAAAAGGTGGTGTTCTGTGGTACCTTTACAGCCAGCGGCTGCGGGTTTGATTTCACGGATGGAAAGCTGACCATCGTGAATGAGGGGAAAATCCGCAAGATGGTCTCTGAGGTGGCCCAGTATTCCTTCAACGGCAAACTGGCGAGAGCCAGGGGCCAGCAGGTGTACATCGTGACGGAGCGGGCGGTGTTCAAGCTGGGGGAGCAGGGCGTCATGCTCATCGAGATCGCACCGGGCATCGATTTGCAGACCCAGGTGCTGGATCTGATGGATTTCAAACCGATTATCAGTGGGGATCTGAAGATTATGAACGGGAATCTGTATAACGATGGTCCGGTGGGGATCAAAAGGACATTTTAATTGGAAAAGAAAGGTGAGGACGTTATGAGATTGGAAAATAAGGTTGCTATCGTCACAGGAGCAGGCAGAGGGCTGGGACGTGGGATCGCGGTGAAGCTGGCGAAAGAGGGAGCGAAGGTTGTGGCTGCGGACATGACCCCGGCGGAGGAGACCGTGAGGGAGATCGAGGCGTTTGGCGGAACCGCCGCAAGCTACGTGGTGAACGTGGCCAGGCAGGGGGAGGTCCAGGCGCTGGTGAAATACGCTGTGGATACTTACGGAACCCTGGATATCATGGTGAATAACGCAGGAATCAACCGGGACGGCATGCTGCACAAGATGCCGGTTGAAAATTGGAATATTGTCATCGACGTGGACTTGACCGGCACCTTCTACGGTACTCAGGAGGCGATCAAGTATATGCGGGACAAGGGCTATGGCAGAATCATCAACATCTCCTCAGGAAGCTGGCTTGGCAATATCGGACAGGCCAATTATGCGGCCGCCAAGGCTGGCGTGGTGGGCCTGACCAAGACAGCGGCCAGGGAAAATGCCCGTAAGGGTATTACCTGCAACGTCATCTGCCCGGGATTTATCGAGACGGACATGACATTGAAGCTGAAGGAGGTTAAGGACGGAGCCGCCTGGGAGAGTATGATGCAGCGAATTCCGGCCGGATACGCCGGAAAGCCGGAGGATGTGGGCAACATGGTGGCCTTTCTGGCGTCGGACGAGGCGGGGTATGTGACCTCGGAAGTGATCAACGTGGGCGGCGGAATGATTGTCTGATTGAGTGAAGAGAAGAGGAGGAGCAGGATGAAAGAAGTTGTAATTGTAAGCGGGGTCAGGCTTCCTGTAGGAAGCTACGGCGGCAGCCTGAAGGATATCTCCGCTATCGACATGGGCGCAATGGTGGTAAAGGAAGCGGTGCACCGGGCGGGGATCGCGCCCTCCGACGTGGACGAGGTGATCATCGGTCAGGTGGGGCAGATTGCGGAAAACGGCTTTGTGGCCAGGGCCATCAGCCTGAAGGCAGGGCTTCCAAAAGAGGCTACAGCCTACTCGGTGAACCGCCAGTGCGGCTCTGGCCTTCAGTCCATCGCCGACGCTGTGATGGAAATCCAGACGGGCCAGGCCGACGTGGTGGTGGCGGGCGGAGCGGAGAATATCTCTCAGCTGCCCTACTATGTAAAGGACGCCAGATGGGGCGCCCGCATGGGTCACAAGAACTTTGAGGATGGAGTAATCGACATTCTGACCTGGCCTCTGGACGGGAACCACAACGGCGTTACGGCTGAGAACGTGGCTGAAAAATACCACGTAACCAGGGAGGAGCAGGACCAGTTCGCCCTGGAGAGCCACCAGAAGGCGTGCGCTGCTATCAAGGCAGGCAAATTCGTGGATGAGATCCTTCCTGTGGAGCTGAAAGACCGGAAGGGAAACGTCACGGTGTTCGATACGGACGAGGGCCCCAGGGACGGGCAGACCATCGAGAAGCTGGCAAAGTTGCACCCCTGCTTTGTAAAGGGGGGCAGTGTTACGGCCGGCAATTCCTCCAGCTTAAACGACGGAGCTGCCGCGGTTGTGGTCATGTCCGCGGACAAGGCAAAGGAACTGGGCGTACAGCCTAAGCTAAAGATCGGGGATTTTGCCATTGCAGGCTTTGATGCGGAGCTGATGGGCTATACGCCCAAATTCTCCAGCGAAAAGCTGGCAGTCAAGCTGGGAATCGATTTAAAAAGTGTGGACATGTTTGAGATCAACGAGGCGTTTGCCAGCCAGGCCTGCGCGGTGGTCAGGGATTTGGGGTTGGATAAAGACAGGGTGAATATTTACGGCGGCGGCATTTCTATTGGCCATCCCATCGGAGCCACCGGAGCGATCCTGACGGTGAAGGTGCTGTACGAGCTGATGCGCACGGAAAAGAAGGACGCCATAATCAGCATGTGTATCGGTGGTGGACAGGCCATCTCCATGTACTTTACCAAGTGTGCAGATGTTTAAAAATTGAACAGGGCTTAGAGACAGCCCCCGGCAGGATGAGAGAGACGTCCTGGCCGGGGGCATTTCCGTGTCAAAAACAGGAAATAGGCTATTTACAAAAAAGTGGAAAAGTGCTATGCTATCCATAGCGTTATTCATATATATAAATAACGAAAAGGATTGTAAAAATACAGGTTGGAGGTTGGTTACATACTATGAAATTAATTCGGACCGTGGACGCGGAAGGGGCCGTGCTTTGCCATGACATTACACAGATTATAAAAGGCGTCACAAAGGATGCGGTGTTCCGCAAAGGACATGTGGTGACGAAGGAGGACATCCCCGTGCTCCTGAGCGTGGGCAAGGACCAGCTCTACGTCTGGGAGAAGGAGGAGGGGATGCTCCACGAGAACGACGCGGCGGAGATTCTCTGTGAGATGTGCAAGGGCGGCAACATGGAGCGCACCCAGGCGAAAGAGGGCAAGATCGAGCTGAAGGCGGCCTGCGACGGCCTGCTGAAGGTGAACAACGAGGCGCTTAAGACCGTCAACGGCCTGGGCCAGATGATGATCGCCACCCGCCACGGCAATTTCCCGGTGAAACAGGGGGATAAGCTGGCGGGCACCCGGATCATTCCCCTGGTGATCGAGGAGGAGAAGATGGAGGCGGCACGGGAAGCCGCGGCAAAGGTCACCGGCGGAAAGCCGATCCTGGAGCTGAAGCCCTTTGTACATAAGAAGGTGGGCATCGTGACCACGGGAAATGAGGTGTTTTACGGACGGATTCAGGACACCTTCACGCCGGTGATCGAGGAGAAGCTTTCGGAGTTCGACGCAGAGGTCATCGACCATGTGACCTGGAACGACGACGACCGGAAGGTGACGGCCAGCATCTTGGAGATGATCGAAAAGGGCGCGGACGTGGTGGTCTGTACCGGGGGCATGAGTGTGGACCCGGACGACAAAACGCCCCTGGCCATCAAAAATACCGGGGCGAGGATCGTTTCCTACGGCGCGCCGGTGCTTCCCGGAGCGATGTTCCTTTTGGCCTACTATGAGGCCGGGGACCGCACGGTGGCTGTCATGGGCCTGCCGGGCTGCGTGATGTATGCCAAGCGGACCATTTTCGACCTGGTGCTGCCCAGGGTGATGGCGGACGATCCCGTTACGCCGGAGGACCTGGCGGCCCTGGGACAGGGCGGGCTGTGCCTCAACTGCCCGGTGTGCACGTATCCCAACTGCGGATTCGGAAAAGGAATGTAGGAAGGACGGAACGGAACAATGGAATTTACCCATTTTGACGAACAGGGAAACGCCCGCATGGTGGATGTGGGGGACAAGGCGGACACAAAGCGGGAGGCCGTGGCCAGGGGAACCATTTTCATGAGCCCCCAGTGCCTTGACATGGTGAGCCGGGGGACTATGGCTAAGGGCGACGTGCTGGGGGTGGCCAGGGTGGCCGGGATCATGGGCGCAAAGCGCACCTCGGATCTGATTCCCCTCTGCCATATCCTGAACCTGACCAAGCTGAATGTGGATTTTATAATAAAAGAAGAGATGAGTGGGATTGAGGCAGTCTGCACGGCCAGAACCACCGGCAAAACCGGCGTGGAGATGGAGGCGCTGACCGGCGCGACTGTGGCGCTGCTGACCATCTACGACATGTGCAAGGCTGTGGACAAGTCCATGGAGATCGGCAATGTGTACCTGGAGCGCAAATCCGGGGGCAAGAGCGGGGATTTTCACAATCCCAGACATAACGGGGAATAAAGTTTATGATTGACTCATTTGGAAGAAATATCGACTATATGCGGATTTCCATCACGGACCGGTGCAATCTGCGCTGCCGCTACTGCATGCCCGACGGTGTGGAATGGCTGCCCATGGCGGACATTTTGAGCTACGAGGAGATTGGGCGGGTCTGCCGGGCCGCGGCCCGTCTGGGAATCCGCCATCTGAAGATCACCGGCGGGGAGCCGCTGGTGCGAAAGGGCTGCCCGGAGCTGATCGGGTCTTTAAAAACCATCCCGGGCATCGAGGCGGTGACCATCACCACCAACGGCATTTTGCTGGAGCAGCATTTGGACCGCCTGAAGCTTGCCGGGGTGGACGGCATCAACGTGAGCCTGGACACCCTGGACCGGCGGCAGTTTGCGGATCTCACCGGCTTTGACCGCCTGGATCAGGTGCTTAGCGGGATCAGGCGCGCTGTGGCTGCGGGTTTTAAGGTGAAGGTGAACGCGGTATCCCTAAAGCTGGACAGGGACGGGGACGGCAGCTACGGCTGGGAGCGGCTGGCCGGTCTGGCCAGGGAGTACCCCCTGGACGTGCGCTTTATCGAGATGATGCCCATCGGCTACGGCAAACAGTTTGAGACGGTGGACCACCAGAAGCTGCTGGAGCAGATGCGGCAGGTATTTCCGGACATGGAAACGGACACTGCAAAGCACGGGTTCGGCCCCGCGGTCTATTACCGGGTGCCGGGCTTTCAGGGAAGCCTTGGACTGATCAGCGCCATCCACGGGAAATTCTGCGGGCAGTGCAATCGGGTGCGGCTGACCAGCACGGGTTATCTGAAAACCTGCCTCTGTTATGAGGACGGCGTGGACCTGCGGCCCGTTCTGCGGGGCGCGGACACGGGAGCGGAGGACGGGCCCGACGGCGGCGGCCAGGAACTATGCCGCGTGATGGAACAGACGATTTACGGGAAACCGGGGGCCCACTGCTTCGAGGAGCCGGAGCGGATTACGGAAGGGCACAATATGAGCAGTATTGGAGGATGACAAGAAAATGGAAACAAATGGAAATAACGGTGGCTTGAGTCTGAAAGGCACGGTGCGCGCGATCTGCATCAGCGACCGCAGAGGGATTGAGAAGCATTCCGTGGAGGAAGGTCATTTTATGCCGGATTTCGGCATCGAGGGCGACGCGCACGGGGGAAAATGGCACCGGCAGGTGAGCCTGTTATCCTATGATAAGGTAAAGGATTTTAACGAGCGGGGGGCCAATGTGATCGACGGGGCCTTCGGCGAGAACCTGGTGGTGGAGGGGCTGGATTTCCGCCGCCTTCCGGTGGGAACCCGCCTGTACGCGGGAACCGTGGAACTGGAGATGACCCAGATCGGCAAGGAGTGCCACAGCCACTGCGCCATCTACAAGCGCATGGGAGAGTGCATCATGCCTACCCAGGGCGTGTTTGCGGAGGTGAAAAAGGAGGGCGTGATCCGTCCCGGCGACGTGATGGAGGCCGTTCTTCCCGACGGGGACCGGCCCTTTACGGCTGCAGTGATCACCCTCAGCGACAAGGGGGCGAAGGGCGAGCGCAAGGACGAGAGCGGCCCGGCGGCAAAGACCATGCTGGAGGATGCGGGCTACGAGGTGGTGGAGTGCCTGATTCTGCCCGACGAGCCGGAACAGTTGAAAAAGCAGCTGATCCGCCTGGCGGACGGACGGCAGGTGGATTTGATTCTCACCAGCGGGGGAACCGGATTTTCGCTGCGGGACCAGACGCCCGAGGCGACCCTGGCGGTGGCCGACCGCAACGCGCCGGGCATCGCGGAGGCCATCCGCTATGAGTCCATGAAGATTACCAACCGTGCCATGCTCAGCCGGGGGGTGTCCGTGATCCGCAAAAAGACCCTGATCGTCAATCTGCCCGGCAGCCCCAAGGCTGTGCGGGAGAGCCTGGGATTTGTGCTGGACAGCCTGGAGCACGGGCTGAAGATTCTGCGCGGCAGCGCCTCGGAGTGCGCCAGGCAGTAGGGAAAGTAAAACGGCGGCGGGGCGGAGCGGTATGTGAAAAGCTCCGCCCGGTTGCGTGGAATGGCGGAGCGGAGTGGTACGTGAAAAGCTCCGCCCGGCTGTATGGAATGGCGGGACGGATGGGGAATGAAACTTGTGGGCGAATCTATGCGGGAATAACCAGGTGGTTGGAATTGATGTATGGAAGCGCTCATAAGAACAACCAGGTGGTTGGAACTGGTGTATGAAAGCGCTCATAAGAACAATCAGGTGGGTGAAACTGGTGTATGGAAGCGCTCATAAGAACAATCAGGTGGGTGAAACTGGTGTATGGAAGCGCTCATAAGAACAATCAGGTGGGTGAAACTGATATATAGAAACGCTCATAAAAATGACGGAGTGGGGATATATAACGTAAAAAAGCGCATATAAGTATGTAAAGGTGGGGCTGTATAAATGAATAGCCCTGATCTAAACCATCAAAGTGGGTGAAAACTACCAACAAAAGCCAACACAGAGCCATCTGCATAAGAATTCCCATTTTATCCCACTCTCCATCCCGCCCCTATACCTCCCCCTATCATCGAGATTTTGTGCGCCTCCGTTATTCTCACACAAGCATAACGACAGCGCAGAAAAAATCATAAAACCAAACACAGAAAAAGGAGAGTAAGTATTTATGAAAAAACAGATCACCATGTTCCTCGCAGTTGCAATGGCGGCCGGTATGATGGCGGGCTGCTCGGGCGGAAAAGCCCAGACCAACGCGTCCGGCACTGCCGCAGTGTCCGACACCGCCGCGCCGGAAACCACTCAGGCGGACACCACCACGGACGCGACGGAACCGGCTTCGTCCGATGCCGCGGCCCAGGGACAGACCGGGGAAAACACCGGGGAGCCGGATCGGGCGGAACTGGAACCGGCGGAGATTCTGGTTGCAGCGGCGGCCAGTCTGAAGAACGCCTATGAGGATGAGCTGATCCCCATGTTCCAGGAACAGAACCCGGGTGTGACCGTGGTGGGGACCTACGACAGCTCCGGCAAGCTCCAGACCCAGATTGAAGAGGGGCTGGAGGCGGATGTGTTCATGTCCGCAGCCCCCAAGCAGATGAACGCTCTGGATGAAGAAGGTTTGATTGAAAGCGGCACCATCACCGATCTGCTGGAAAACAAAATCGTTCTAATTGTTCCCGCCGGAAGCGAAAGCGGGCTGGCAGGGTTTGAGGACATTGAGAAGGCGGAGTCCATCGCGCTGGGCGATCCAGCCAGCGTTCCCGTGGGCCAGTATTCGGAGGAGGCATTGACGAATCTGGGAATCTGGGATAAAATTCAGGATAAGGTCAGCTTTGGCACCAATGTGACGGAAGTGCTCAATCAGGTGGCGGCGTCCAGCGCGGACGCGGGCATCGTGTACGCAACGGACGCCTACAGCATGGCGGATCAGGTGAAGATCGTGGCCGAGGCCCCGGAGGGCAGCCTGAAAAATAAGGTACTCTACCCCGTGGCGGTGGTAAAGAACACGGAGCACGAACCCCAGGCTAGGGCGTTTGTGGAGTTCTTAAAGACAGACGAGGCCATGGCGGTATTTGAGAAGTACGGCTTCTCCAGGGCCAACTGAGCAGATTAACAGGGAAAAGGGGAGAAACACATGGACTGGTCACCGATTCTGATCTCGATGCGGACGGCTTCACTGTCGATTCTGGTCACATTCTTTTTGGGAATCTTTGCAGCCTGGAGAGTGATCCGGCTGAAAAATGAAAAGCTGAAACTGATATGGGATGGCATCCTGACCCTTCCACTCGTTCTCCCGCCCACCGTGGCGGGGTTCTTCCTGCTGTATATATTCGGCGTGAAGCGGCCGGTGGGGAAATTCTTTCTGGACTATTTCAGCGTGAAAATCGCATTTTCCTGGATTGCCACCGTGCTGGCAGCGGTGGTGATGTCGTTTCCACTCATGTACCGGTCCGCCAGGGGCGCGTTCGAGCAGGTGGATGAGAATCTCCCGGCCGCGGCCCGGACCCTGGGAATGAGCGAGTGGTGCATTTTCCGCAAGGTGCTGTTCGCCAACGCGCTGCCAGGGATTGTCAGCGGCGGCGTGCTGGCCTTTGCCAGGGGCCTGGGCGAGTTCGGCGCCACCGCCATGATCGCGGGAAATATCGCGGGCAAGACCCGCACCCTGCCCATGGCCGTTTACTCCGAGGTGGCGGCGGGAAATATGGACGCGGCCTACCGGTATGTGGCGGTGATCGTGGTGATCGCCTTCTTGTCCGTGATCCTGATGAACTGGGCCGGGCTGAGGGCGGACCGGAAGAAGCGCTGAGCCTTGTCCGGCGCGGAGTCCGGAAACAATGCATGGAAGGAATTGGAAATCAATGGTTGTCAAATCCGAACACAGTCCCCGCTTAGGGGTGGATATAACAAAAAAGCTGAAGGGCTTTGAGCTGGAGATCGCCTTCGAGGCCGGGGTGGGCTGTCTGGGGATTTTGGGCCCTTCCGGCTGCGGAAAGAGCATGACCTTAAAGTCCATAGCCGGAATCGAGACGCCGGGGGCCGGGCGCATCGCCCTCCAGTACGCCTCCGGGGAGGCCGCCTGCGGGCGGGTGCTCTACGATTCACAGCTCAAGGTGAATCTGAGGCCCCAGGAGCGCAGGGTGGGGTACTTATTCCAGAGCTACGCCCTGTTTCCCAACATGACGGTGGAGGAGAACATTATGACCGGCCTTTCGGGGAAATACTTTCGGGGAGGGAACACGACTTTGGCCGGACGCCGGGAGGTCGCAGAGAGCATGATGAAGCGTTTCCGCCTGGAGGGGCTTGGAAAACGCTACCCCTGCCAGCTCTCCGGCGGCCAGCAGCAGCGGGTGGCGTTGGCCAGGATTCTGGCCTACGAGCCGGAGGTGCTGCTGTTAGACGAGCCGTTCTCCGCCATGGACACCTACCTGCGGGAGGGGCTGCGGCTGGAGTTAAAGCGGGTGATGGCCGGGTACGGCGGCGTGGCGGTCATGGTGACCCACGACCGGGACGAGGCCTACCAGCTCTGCGACAACCTGCTGCTGATGGACCGGGGCAGGGTGCTGGCCAAAGGGCGCACCCGGGAGCTGTTTCAGAACCCGGTGACCTGCCAGGCGGCCAGGCTCACGGGCTGCAAAAACATTTCCCGGATTCAGAGGGTGGGAGAGCGGAAGGTCCTGGCCCTGGATTGGGGCGGTCTGGAGCTGGAGACAGAGCTGCCCGTGGGGGATGAGATCACGGCGGTGGGCATCCGGGCCCACGATTTTGAGCCCTTAAGCGAGGCCAGGGCCGGGGAACTGAAAGGGACTCCGGGGGCCAATCTGATCCGGGTGCAGAATCCGGATATATCGGAGATGCCCTTTGAGTGGTATATCACCCTGGACAACGGCCTGTGGTGGAAAAAGGAGAAAACCATCCACACCCACGAGACCGCCGGGGTGGTGCCGGACTGGCTCAGGGTGGCGCCTCAGGCGCTGCTTCTGCTGTCGGGCCAGCTGTTGTAAGAAGAGAATGCAGGAGGGAAAATATGAGGACAGGCGCAGTGATCGTGGCGGCGGGACACAAGAGCCCCACGCTGTTCAGGCCGATGATGCCGGTGGGGGACACCACGGTGATCCGCAGGATCATTATTATTTTACAGCAGGCCGGGGTGGACCCGGTGGTGGTGATCACCGGAAAACAGGGGGATGAGCTGGAAAAGCACATTTCCAAGCTTCAGGTGATCTGCCTGCGCAACGACCGGTATGAGCGCACTCAGATGTTCGACAGCATCTGCATGGGGCTTCAATACCTGGAAGGGCTCTGCGACCGCGCCCTGGTGCTTCCGGCCAAGTACCCGCTGCTTTTGACCAGGACGGTGAACGAACTGCTCAAGAGCACGGCTGCCGCGGCCTGTCCGGTCTGCGGCGGGCACAGGGGGCATCCGGTGCTGATCCGCGGGGAGCTGATCGGGAAGATCACCGGCTACGACGGCCCCATGGGACTGCGGGGCGCTCTGCGCCAGCCGGAGATCGACGCCCTGATGGATGAGATTCCGGTGGAGGACGAGGGGATATTCTGGCCCGCGGAGGGCGACGGCCGCCTGGCTGAGCCGCCCAAGGGGCGGGAGCGGATTCCCATGCACCCCAAGGTGCAGCTGGCGCTGGCCCGGGAGGAACTGTTTTTCGACCAGTCCATGGCCAGGTTTCTGCAGATCACCGACCACACCGGGTCCATGCAGACCGCCTGCCGCCAAATGCACATGTCCTACACCAAGGGCTGGAAGATGCTAAAGGCCGCGGAGAAGCAGCTGGGCTACCCGCTGCTGATCACCCAGTCGGGGGGCGCGGAGGGAGGTTCCTCCAGGCTTTCCCCCCAGGCAAGGGAGCTTTTAGACCGGTATTTTCAGATGGAGAAGGAATTGAACGAGACGGCCAAACGGCTGTTTGAGAACTGTTTTTTGCAAGGAAATGAGGAGCAGCGATGAGACGATTATTTCAGGAGTTATTGGAGGCATTGGAGCGGGGGGAAGGAGCCGTGCTGGCGACCATTATCGCCAGTTCCGGTTCCACGCCCAGAGGGGCCGGTTCCCGCATGCTGGTGAAGGAGGACGGCATCTTTTTGGGCACCGTTGGCGGCGGAGCCGTGGAATACCAGGCCCAGTGCGCGGCCAGGGAGGCGTTAAAGAACCGGCAGTCCTGCGTGAAGGGTTTTACCCTGACCCGCAACCAGGTGGCGGACATCGGCATGGTCTGCGGCGGGAATGTGGTGGTATACATCCAGTACATCAATCCCGGGGATCAGGATATGCAGAAATTCTGCGCCGAAGTGGCGCAGGCCCTGGACCGGGACGAGGACAGCTGGCTGATCCTGGACATCACCCGGGAAACGGCCTGGTCCATGGGGCTTTACTGCGCGGGCAGGGGGCTTTCGGGCGCCCTGGCTCTGTCGGGAAAACCGGGGGAGCTGGAGGCAGAGCTGCTGCCGCATTTCACCGCCAAGGCCGTGCAGGTGGAGGCCATGGGCCGGAAGTATTACTGTGAACCCCTGGTACAGGCTGGCACGGTTTACATTTTTGGGGGCGGTCACGTGGCCCAGGAGCTGGTGCCGGTGCTGGCCCACGTGGGTTTTCGCTGCGTGGTCTACGACGACCGGGCGGAATTTGCCAATCCCCAGGTCTTTCCCATGGCTGCACAGACCATTGTGGGAGATTTGGAGCACATCGGGGACCGGGTGGACATAGGACCCCAGGATTACGTTTGCGTCATGACCAGGGGACACCAGTTTGACTACTATGTACAGAAGCAGGCCATGGAGCTTGGGCCATGCTATATCGGGATCATGGGAAGCCGCAGCAAGATCCGCGTGGTCACGGAAAAACTGCTGGAGGACGGCTTTACCCGGGAGGAAATCGAGAACTGCCACATGCCCATCGGAACCGCCATCGGCGCGGAGACGCCTGCGGAGATCGCCGTCAGCATCGCCGGGGAGTTGATCCACATCCGGGCTCTGCGGGAGGGACGCCGGAAATGCTGACGGAATACAAAAAGTTTTAGGTAGTCTAAAATATTTTGTATAACCTGTGAGAAAAAGCCCCTGATACCGGAAAAAGATTGGAGATTCTGCAGATTGCCATTCCCGCCGCAATTCCATATAATAAGGGCATAAGGTTTCAAACAATGCGTGAGGCGGAAAGAAGGATAAAGTATGAACGTTTTGGGACTGGTTCTGGTATTTGGTATTTTAGGTTATGATCTCGTTTCAGTGTTGAAAGGGAAAAAGGTCAACTGATCGGAAAGACGGACAGAAGGACTTTTTGGGGCAGGGCTTGCGCGTTTTGCAGGCCCTGCCGTTTTGGATGCTGGGGCACTGCGGATCCTATTCAGCTCATGAAATTATACGACAAGATCTTTCCCTATCCGACATTTTGTGTTAAGATAGTAGAAATATGGATTATTTGCTGTGCCTGTGAAGGCAACGGACATTTTACGAACAATAACGTGACTGGAAAAGGGAATCTCTATGAAGGTTTATTACTATAATGAAGATAAATGGACGGAGTCCGGCGATCTGTGGCAGGCTTTGTCCCTGGACGCGCGTATGAAGCGGCTGCGCGCAGTCAGGGAGAACGCCCCCTATGTGATTTCGTTTACCGGCGCGGGGGGGAAGACGTCTCTGATCCGCCGCCTGGCCTGCGAGGGACGAAAGCGGGGGCTTAAGGTTTTGGTGGTCACAACCACCCACATGTTCCGGCCGAAACAGTACGGCGTGCTCACCCGGTCCAAAGGGGATGTGCGCAGGATGCTGCAGAAGGAGTCCATCGCCGTGGTGGGCAAGGAAGCCGGGGAGTTGAAGATTACATTTGTGGGCACCTGGTTTTACGAGCAGATCTGCCCGCTGGCGGATCTGGTTCTGGTGGAAGCGGACGGCTCCCGGCGGCTGCCCTTAAAGGTCCCCGGGGTCAACGAGCCGGTGGTTCCGAAGAACTCCCACATGGTGCTCTCCGTGCTGGGCCTGTCCGCCTTGGACCAGCCCGCAGAGAAGCTTTGTTTCCGCGCGGAGCAGGCGGAGGAGATCATGAAGGCTCACGGAAGGCCGGACTACAAGGACGGGGGACAGTGGATCGTCCGCCCCGGGGATGTGGCCTGCCTGATGCAGCACGCCTACCTGTATCCGCTTCGGGTCAAGTACCCGTCCATTCCGGTGATCCCGGTGTTTAACCAGGCGGACGAGCCGGCCCAGGTCCAGACGGTGAGAGAGCTGTTGGACGCCATGGGCGAGGAGCGGGGCATCGCGTGCGGACAGCTGCGGTTCGACCCCTGCGTAGAACTTTTCTGACGGCCCTCGGGCGTGGAATCGGAGCGGGTTAAAGGAGCGGCGGGAACGATATGAAAACAGCGTGGATTTATATGGCTTCCGGTTTCGGAAGCCGTTTTGGTGAAAATAAGCTGATGGCGGAGCTGGGGGGAAAACCCCTGTACCGCCACGGCATGGACTGCCTGCTTCAGGCAGGGCGGATGTTGGAGAACGAGGACGGCTGGCAGGTCGACCTGATCGTAGTCAGCCAATACAGGGAAATTCTGGAAACGGCCGCGGGTCTGGGAGCTGAGGCTGTGTACAACGGCGGCGCTGAGGAGGGCATCGCTTCCTCCCTGCGGCTGGGAACCCTGGCGGCCCCGGAGGACACGGACTTTTTCGTTTACTGCGTGGCGGACCAGCCTGGGCTTGAGGCCGCCTCCCTGACCGGCTTTCTGAGAAGCTTTGTGCGCTGCGGCAAGGGAATGGGCTGCGTCTGCGCCCAGGGCCGCCGGGGGAATCCGGCGGCGTTTCAGAGCCGGTACCGGGCAGAGCTTGCGGCGCTCACGGGCGACCGGGGCGGCAGCCGCCTGATGAAGTCTTATCCGGAGGACGTGTGGCAGTACGAGGTGGGAGAGAAGGAGCTGCGGGACGTGGATCTGCCGGGAGATCTGCGGATGTGGCGGGACGGCAGGTGAGCGGAGAGATGAGACGAGACGAGAGACCGAAAAATGATTTTTCCAAGGGCAGTATTGTGGGAAATATCCTGCGCCTGGCTCTGCCCATGACCCTGGCCCAGCTGATCAACGTGCTCTACAACATTGTGGACCGCATTTTCATCGGCATGATTCCGGAGAACGCCACCCTGTCTCTGACCGGGCTGGGACTCTGCCTGCCCATTATCTCCATTGTGATCGCATTTGCCAATCTGTTCGGAATGGGCGGGGCGCCGCTGTTTTCCATCGAGCGGGGGCGGGGAAATGATGCGGAGGCAGAGGCGATTATGGGCAATTCCTTTGTGCTGCTTCTGATCACCGGGGTGGTCCTGACCGTGGCAGGACTGGCCTTCAAGCGGCCCATGCTGTTTTTGTTCGGGGCCAGCCCGGATACCATCTCCTATGCAGAGAGTTACATAACCATCTATCTTCTGGGCAATCTATTTGTGATGGTCGGTCTGGGTATGAACAGCTTCATCAACGCTCAGGGCTTCGGAACCACCGGTATGATGACCGTGCTGTTGGGCGCGATTACCAACATTGTGCTGGACCCTATTTTCATTTTCGTGTTCCATATGGGCGTTCAGGGCGCGGCCCTTGCCACCATTTTGTCCCAGCTGCTCTCAGCGCTGTGGATTGTCCGCTTTTTGACCGGAAAACGTACCATTTTGCGGCTGAGGCGGGCGGCGTTTAAGCTGGAACGGGAGCGGGTGCTGCGGATCGCAGGCCTGGGCATGAGCGGCTTCACCATGTCCATCACCAACAGCTCGGTGCAGATCATGTACAACGCCATGCTGCAGAAGGCGGGCGGCGATCTGTACGTGGGAATCATGACCGTGATCAACTCCGTCCGGGAGGTGATCTCCATGCCGGTCAGCGGCCTGACCAACAGCGCCCAGCCGGTGATGGGTTACAACTACGGGGCAGGGGAGTACAAGCGGACCCGGCAGGCCATTGTGTTTATCTCCGTGGTCTGTATCACCTACACCGTGCTCATCTGGCTGTGCGTGCACAGCTTTCCGGAGTTCTTCATCCGCATTTTCGACCACAGCGGGGACCTGGTGGAGAAGGGAATCCCGGCAATGCGGATCTATTTTTTCGGATTCTTCATGATGTCCCTGCAGTTTGCCGGCCAGTCCGTGTTTGTGGGGCTTGGAAGGTCAAGGAAGGCGGTGTTCTTCTCCATATTCCGCAAGGTGGTGATCGTGATTCCTCTGATCCTTATCCTGCCCACCGTGTTCCACCTGGGGACGGACGGGATTCTGATGGCGGAGCCGGTCTCCAACTTCATCGGAGGCGCTGCCTGCTTCGGCACCATGATGCTCACCGTCTGGCCGGAATTAAAGCGGGGTGGCCGGGAGAGCGGGGCTGGACAAAACGCTTAAAACCCAGGGGCGGCGGCCGGGAGCTGGGGAAAATATTCAGAAGATACAGAGGGAAAGCATATGAAAAGGTTCAAGGTACGGGTGATCGCCGCAGCGCTGGCTCTGTCGGCATTTGCCTTTACGACCGGCTTTGCCAGGGCGTCGGAGTACGCGGCGGGCACGGCGGGATATCTGAAATCCGCCACCTATTATTCCGACGACTGGGTGATCAATTTCTGGAACAGCGAGAGCAAAAACATGGACGCTGAGCTGGCTCAGATCGCGGAGGACGGTTTCAACAGCATTATTCTGGTGATTCCCTGGCGGGAGTTCCAGCCGGGGACGAATCCCATCGCATACAACACCTATCCGTGGGACAAACTGGACCGTGTGATGGAGGCGGCAGCGGCGCAGAATTTGAGCGTTATGCTGCGGGTGGGCTACACCTGGGATTACTACGGCAGGGACAATGTTCTGAACCGTTTTCAGGCTCTGCTGTACGACGAGGATATGAGGTTGGCCTGGCTGGACTATGTGAAGCGCCTGTACGAGCGGACCTCGGCCCACGAGAACTTCTGCGGAGGTTTTATCACCTGGGAGGACTTCTGGAATTTCACGGAAAGTGCGGCGAATCTTGGAAAGGGCGCTTACAGCCGGGAGATGGCCGCGAAGGTGGGCTACACCGATTATCTGCGGGAGCGCTACAGCCTGGAGGAGCTGGGGAAGCTGTATCGGACCAGATTTTCCTCCTACGACGCCCTGTATCTGCCGGAAGGGAAATCGCCGGCCCGGGCGGTATTTTACGAATTTTACAATCATTTCCTCAACCAGCTCCTCGCCGAGAGCCAGGAAGTGTTTCCCGACCTGTCCATGGAGGTGCGCCTGGACGGCGATCCGGTGACTCAGGCGGACGGCAGCGTGAGGGGGTATATGCACTCGGATACCTTTGCCTGTGAAAACGCCTCCTACAGCTCCACCATGTACAGTATTCCCATGGGGCAGGCCAACCAATACGAGCGGATCACCGCGGCGCAGGCGGTGGACATGGCTCCGTGGATGCTGGGAAATATTCACAATTACAACAACGGCAAGGGGCTTTATATCGACCAGTTCCTGTTCACGGACAACACGGTGGGATTCGAGCACAACGCCCAGCTGCTGGACGAGGAGAAACCGGTCTATCTGGAGGCAATCGTGCCGGTTTTGAAAAATATGTCCATGGGTTACGGTATCTGGACTTACCGGGATTACGGCGACAACAAGCTGTACAACGCCCAGTTCGCCCTGGGAGACAAGGAGTGGACCTTCACCGGAAGCGGCAGGGTGGAGGAGCGGGGCGGCAGCATGGCCGCGGTGCTCCCGTCCGGCGCGTCCGTATCCCAGAAGATCGGCAGCCGCAACAGCGGAAACGCCGGCTCCAAGGGGTATGTGCGTTTTAAAGTTTCCTCCGAGGGAAACAGCGACGTGACAGTCCGCCTTGGAAATATGTCCAAGTCCGTGAATGTGACGGGAGAGCGCACCGTGGACCTGGAGTTTACGGCGCCGTCCTTTTCCGCCCTGACCATTGAAAACAGGGGAGCGGAGGTATGGGTTGACGATATTTCAGTGTACACCTTTGTGACCCGGGGCGAGGTGTATGAGATGGATGGGGAGCCGGGACCCTGCCTGGAGGCGGTCCGGCAGATGAACCAGGCTCTGGGAACTCCGTAACCGCGCTGGTTAAAAAATGATCGAAAAACAGCGGCCGGACCGGAGAATAAAACCGCCGCCCACGCGCATACTAACGTTGTCACGCAGATTAGAGAACATCAATCTAAGGAGGTAACGACGATGACAAAGTTAGAATGTAGTGTGAAAAACTGCATGCACAACTCCGACAACTACTGCTGCAAGAGCGCGATTCTGGTGGACGGCAATGAGGCCGTTAAGCCCAACGAGACTTGCTGCGCCAGCTTTGACGAGAACAAGGGCGGAGCGTTTACCAACCTGTTCAAGACACCGGAGACCCGCCTGGAAGTGGAGTGCGACGCCGTCAAGTGCGTTTATAACGAGGACCGCCGCTGTGCAGCCGAGCGCATCGACATCGCAGGCGACGGCGCCTGTGAGTGCGGACAGACCCGCTGCGCCACCTTTAAGGCCCGCTAAGTACGGCGTTATGGATGACAATGAGCCGCCTTAAGTTGCAGGCGGCTCATTGCCTGCCGTGCAAAACATAGTAAAACAAGAAAAATATGCCTTGACAAATGAGTCCGGGTATAGTAAAGTAATATAAGTTGTGAGAACGACTACAGGAAAGCAGGTATCCACCTCACCTCGGCACGAGTCAGTGACCCGGGTTCATAGAAGCGGCGAAGCGCTGATGGAGTTTGATCGGAAAGGCGCTGCGGTTTGCTGTGTGAAAGTGGAAGTGGATAGATTGCCTGTCCGCTTTATTTTTTTGCCCCCCGCAGAAGGGGCGTGCTGATTCCGGAAAATGAGATTGAATTATGGAGGTGTACGACTATTAGCGAACATGTGATTAACGAACAGATCAGAGACAAGGAAGTACGAGTGGTTGGAGAGAACGGCGAACAGCTGGGTATCATGGCTGCCAGGGACGCTTTAAAGCTGGCGCAGGATGCAGAGCTGGATCTGGTAAAGATCGCGCCCACCGCAAAACCCCCCGTATGCAAGATTATCGACTATGGTAAATTCCGTTACGAGAATGCCCGTAAGGAGAAAGAAGCCAGAAAGAAACAGAAGGTAATCGAGATCAAGGAAGTTCGTTTGTCCCCCAATATTGATACCAACGATCTGAACACCAAAGTTGGGGCTGCCAGGAAGTTCCTGGAAAAGGGAGATAAGGTGAAGGTGACCTTGCGCTTCAGAGGCCGTGAGATGGCCCATATGTACAAGTCCAAGTACATCCTGGATGATTTTGCTGAGAGCCTGGCCGACATCGCGGTAGTCGACAAGCCCTCGAAGGTGGAAGGAAGAAGCATGGTTATGTTTTTAACTGCAAAACGTTAAAATACAAAGATTTAAGGAGGAATTTACAATGCCAAAGTTAAAAACCAGCAGAGCAGCAGCAAAGCGCTTTAAAAAGACGGGAACCGGTAAGTTAGTTCGCAATAAAGCTTACAAATCTCATATCTTGACTAAGAAATCCACCAAGCGGAAAAGAAATCTTAGAAAAGACATCGTTACCGACGCAACCAATGCACAGGTAATGAAGAAGATTTTACCATATCTGTAAGTTGAAATTGTAGAAGGAGGAAATTACCGATGGCAAGAATTAAAGGCGGTTTAAATGCGAAGAAGAAACACAATAGAGTCCTGAAGATGGCGAAAGGCTACAGAGGGGCCCGTTCCAAACAGTATAGAATTGCTAAGCAGTCCGTAATGCGCGCTCTGACCAGCTCCTATGCCGGCAGAAAAGAGAGAAAGAGACAGTTCAGACAGCTGTGGATTGCCCGTATCAACGCGGCTGCCCGCATCAACGGCCTGTCCTACAGCAAGCTGATGTACGGCTTAAAGCTGGCAAATGTTGATCTGAACCGCAAGGTTCTGTCCGATATGGCGATCAACGACGCGGAAGGCTTTGCGAAGCTGGCCGAGCTGGCGAAGAGCAAAATCGCTTAATTGACCTTAAAACAGGATGGCAGGGAAACGCACAAGCGGATCCGGCCATCCTTTTTTGATGCCAGAGGGGAGAGAAAATTGGAAAAATCAGGGAGAAATGGCTGCATAAATATGAAAAACCTGCTGAGTGGGGCTGGCCCTGGCAGGTTTTGGACGATTTAGCTGAGCGGAGTTTTGGGCAGACAGTAGTCGGGGTCGACCGGTGTGATGACGATTTTGTTATCATACACCTCGGCCTTGCACAGTTGATTGGGAATAAAATTCCCCATGGTGAGCGGCGCTGTGTTTTCAGAAAAGCATTCGATTGATTCGCGCCTGATCCTGAAAAATTTGACAATGTATGGTTCTTCCATTGGTTTCCTCCCTGTTTGTAATGTCATCTGGTGCCAGTGCGAATAGTTTCAAGTATATCATAGGAAAGTTGTAAGGAAAATTACAAATTTATTACAAAATATTGAATATTTTAGCATTTATAACCAAAATGGGGATCACACAAAATATTAAGAAAAAATACTAATAAATGTTAGAAAACCCGGGCCTTAACATTTTGCAAAGATTGGGATTATATGGTACACTACTACATATATGTCCGGCCGTTGTGCGGGCGGATAGGACCGGAGGTTACGGAAGATGCTGGAGGCGCAAGGAATCTGCAAGTCATACCGCAGAAAAATGATATTGAACGGGGTCAGCCTGCGGGTGGAGCCCGGCACCTGCGTGGGAATTGTGGGGGCCAACGGCTGCGGCAAGACCACGCTGCTGTCGATTTTGGCGGGCGCGCAGAAGGCGGACGGCGGAACAATCCGGTTTAACGGGCGCGAGGCGGCCGGGAAGCCCGGGGTATTTTCGGACATGGTAGCCTACGTTCCCCAGGAGAATCCGCTGATCCCGGAGCTGACTGTGAAGGACAACTTGTCCCTGTGGTACCGGGGCAGCGCCGCCCATATGAGGCAGGACTTAGAGAGCGGCCCGGCGGCGGTTCTGGGAATCCGGGATATGCTCAGGAGAACGGTGGGTAAGCTGTCCGGCGGCATGAAAAAGCGCCTGAGCATCGCCTGCGCGCTGTCCAATCACGCGCCTTTTTTGGTGATGGACGAGCCGGGAGCGGCGCTGGATCTGGAGTGCAAGGAGGATATCCGCAGCTATTTGAAGCAGTATATGGCGGACGGAGGAGCCGTGGTGCTCACCTCCCACGAGTTGGAGGAACTGTCCCTGTGCAGCCGTATGTACGCGCTGCGGGACGGAACATTACATGAGATCGCAAGCGGCCTGACAGCGGATGAGCTGATCGGGCAGTTTCGATAAATAGCCAGGCCGGATCAATTTGAATGACGGCCAGAGGAGGATTTGGGAATGAAGTGTACGAAATGTAACGCAGAAATCCGCGAAGGCGCTAAGTTCTGCACGTCCTGCGGAGAGCCGGTGGCGGCGAACCAGGAAAATGCGCAGGCGGGAACGCCGGTGACGGAGACGGAAACGGCAGGTGACGCCCAGGAGGCGGGAGAGCCGGTAGCGGAGGAGAAAGCGGCGGAGGCTGTCCAGGAGGTAGATACGCCGGTAGCGGAGGAGAAAACGGCGGAGAATGGCCAGGAGGCGGAGACTCCGGCAGCGGAGGAGAACGCGGTAGAGATCGCTACGGCGGCGGAGACTCCGGTGGAAGTGTCGGAGAGCGGCGCGGCAGACGTGGAAGAAGGCCAGGAGGAAATGCCGGGAGCCGCGGAAGCGGAGCCCAAGGCAGGCGCGGAGCAGATGGCCCCGGAGACGGGTGAAGCGATAGCGGATATGGAGCAGTTGGCGCAGGAGACAGGCGAGGCGGCGGCCGGTGCAGGCTACGCTGCGCCTGAGACGGGCGGGCCGGTTCCTGATATGGAACAGACTGGTTCTGCTGCAGGCGGACCGGCGGCCGGTATGGGCCAGCCTGTACCCGAGATGAACGGGCCGGTTCCGGGAGCGCCGCAGCCCGGACAGGGAGCGCCCCACTATGCCCCCGGCGTCCCACAGCACGGCGCGACGCCCGGAACGGTCAAGGAAGGCAAGAAGTTCGGCAAGGCCATCATCGGCGTGATCGCCGCTGTGGTCGTTGTGGTGATCGCTGCCTTTGCAGCGCTGCGTCTGATGGAGAAGGACCCCAAGGACGTTGTGATCGCCGCTTTTGAGAATGTCCATCCCAAGGACCAGGTGTATCCCACAGAGGAACTGTTTGGCACCAGCGAGATGATGAAGAGCCTGCAGACTACCAGCTCGGAGGGCGGTATGACCCTCAAGCTGTCCGACAGCTCGGAGCCGTTTATCACTCAGTTTGCGGGCAGCGGCCTGAAGATGAGCGCCCAGAACAATCTGGAGACAAAAGAGACTGCTGTCAATTTAGGGCTGCTGTTGAACGACATGGAGTATTTGAATCTGGATGCGTACTACGGCGGCGAGAAGGTAATCATAGCCGTGCCGGAGATCTCATCCAAAGCATTTACCCTGGACTTAAGCAAAGACCTGGCCCAGCAGTTCAAGGATTCCCCTGTGTTCGGAGAACTTATCAAGCAGCAGGGAATCGACGCGGACGGCCTGGCTCTGTACATCGAGGAGTTAAAAGCTCAGACTGAAAACAAGGAAGATCAGCCCTTTAACCTGGATGAGCTGTTAAACCGCTATAAGGAGGGCTGCAAGGCTCAGGAAAATTTTAAGGCTGCCCTGACCGTGACCAAGGGTGAAAAGCAGAAATTCACGATGGATGGGAAAGAAGTGAGCTGCAAAGGCTACAACACGGTGATCAGCAAGGACTCCATGGTTGACTTTTTGGAGGATTCCTCTGAATTTTTCCTGCAGGATGAGACTTTGCGCGAGGACTTTTTAAACCAGCTGGAGACCACGGTCCGCTTAAGCGAGCTGATGGGCCAGAGCATGGGCGAGTCCCTGAGCGCCAAAGAGCTTCGGGATCAGACCTTTGCGGAGGCGGAGAAGTCCGCCAAAGAAATGATCAAATATCTGGACCGCACCCTGGATGATGTGGATATGGTTGTATATGTGGACAAGAAAGGCCGCCTTGCGGCTCTGGACGGCACCACAATGCTGCACATTGAGGACACGGATGTGGATGTGAAATTCCATCTGGAGTTAAAGGGCGGTTCGTACCTGACCCAGAACATGAGCGGAACCATTGAGATGGAAGGCGATGGGGATGTGGTCACCTTGGAAGTTCAGCGTTCCGGCAAATATGACAAGAAGAATCTGACGGATGAGCTGTCGCTCAGCATGGACACCGGGGACGATACCTTTGGTTTCTCATACGCGGCCGCTTACACGGTGGACGACGGCGCCTATGATGTGAGCGCCAAGCTCAGCTCCAACGGAAGCAGAATCCTGGGACTTTCCGCCGAGGGCGCTGTGGATGAGCTGGAAAAAGGAAAATCCTTCCATATGGATATCGACAAGCTGAAGCTGACCATCGAGGATTCCGAGTACATTACCTTTAAGGGCGAATATTATCTGCGCCCGCTGGAGGATGAGATCAAGGTTCCCAAGGGCGACCCCATGGATATTCTGGGCGCGGACCTGACGGAATGGATTGAGGTAATCCAGGAGTTTCAGGCGTTCAGCCCATTTTAAAGTTTGAAATTGATATGGAAATGATATTGTAAAGGAACAGGGGAAGCGATGGCTGCAAAACTTGTGTATTTAAAGCTGGAGTTGAAACGGGCGTTAAAAAGGCTTCCCCATATGGCTGCAGGGGCAATCGTGCTGATGGCAATGCTGGGCACGATTGCCTTTGCTGCAAGTAAGCTGCTGTATGGGGAAACGACGCTGGAGAGAGTTACCATCGGTGTGGTGCTCCCCGAAGAAGACCGGATTGCCAGACAGCTGGTGCGCATGCTGGGTACCTACGACAGCGTGAGAAGCGTCTGTGAATTTTCGTTTATGGACAGCATCGAAGCCGAAAAACAGCTCCGGGACGGTGAAATTTTCGGAATCATGAATGTGCCGGAGGGACTGGTGCAGGGCATCATAAACGGGACCAACATCCCGGTGACCATCACGCTGCCCCAGGGAAATGCCCTGGAGAACCGGGTGTTTAAAGAACTGACCAGCGCGGGAGCCAGGACGCTGGGAAGCGCCCAGGCGGGGATTTACGCGGGCGATCAGCTGCTGCTCAATTACGATCTGGCCGGAGGGATCAGCCAGCTGGAGGCGGATTTAAACCGCATTTATATGGCCTACAGCCTGCCGCGGGCTGACCTCTTCGAGCACGTTAAGGTCAGCGCCACAGGAGACGTGGACACGCTGGAGTTTTACGGGATCAGCGCCTTTGTACTCTACCTGCTGCTGGCTGCCATACCGGTTTCCGGGTATCTGGCGCCGGAGAGCCGGGTGATGTCTCAGAAGCTGTCCCTGGCCGGGATTGGCCCCTGGATGGCTACCGCGGCCCGGCTGGCGGGTCTGGGGGCACTTCTGTTGGCCGCCGCGCTGCCGGCGGCGTTGGGAGCGCTGAAATTCGGCGTGCTGGAATTTTCCTGGCTGATGCTGCCGGCGTTGGCTGCGGTCTGCCTGGCCGCTGCGGCGCTTGTCCTGTTTTGCTATGAGGCGGCCGGGGCGCTGATGGGCGGGGTGATGCTGTTGTTTCTGGGGGCGGTCCTTCTGCTCTTTTTGTCAGGAGGGTTTCTGCCGCTGGTATTTCTGCCCGCCCAGGTGCGTTCCCTGGCCCCGTTTCTTCCCACCACAACGCTGATGAACGGCGCGAAAATGATCGTGACCGGGGCGTATGGCCTGGCGGGCTGGCTGCAGCTTGCGGTTATGACGGCGGCATTTTACAGTCTGACAGTGGGGGTGAGGCGAAGATGATCAATATACTGACTTGGTTTTTTCTCTCATGTAAGCGGTATCTGCGCAGGCTGGCGTTTCTGCTGATCCTGTTTCTGTTCCCTGTCGGAGCCATGGCGTTTCAGCGGGTGGAGGCCAGGGAGCAGAATCAGGTCCGCATCGCCGTGTGCTCCGAGGACCGGGAAGAGGGATCCCTGGGACAAGTTCTGGCCCAAAAACTGTTGGAGTACAGCGAAACGTCCGGCAGGGACGGCATGTTTGAGTTCTACCTCTGCGATACCGCCCAGGCGGTGGAGGAGGAGGTGACCACCAGGCGGGCGGAGTGTGGTTATGTGATTTATGAAGGGCTGCGGGAGCGGCTGGACGACCGGGATATCAAGCGGTGCATCGGCGTTTACTCGGCTCCCTCCACCGTGGTGGACCGGATGTCCACGGAAACGGTTTTTTCGCTCCTCATCGAGATGTACGACCAGATCCTGTTGGAGCGGTATGTGGCCGGGGGAGCTGCGTTTGACGGTTTGGACGGCCAGGAGGGAGCCCGTGAGCGGGCGGCCGTGGAGGCGGGGGAGCTCTACCAGATGTTTCTGGATAACCAGAGCACCTTCCGCTTTGAGTACGAGACCGCGGCTGTGAGCGCTCAGGGGGCCGGTGAAGCCCGGGAAAGCGCCTATGAGTCCGTTTTCCCGGCCAGAGGTCTGGCGGCGGTGTATGTGTTCACCACAGGGCTTTACGGGGCGGTGACGCTGTGTCAGGACGAGAAGCGGGGACTTTTTCTGCCTCTGCCCGGCCGACTGAGGGGCGCCTGCCGTTTCGCCAGCCTGGCGGCTCCGGTAGCGCTGTCCGCGCTGTCCGGCCTGGCGGCCCTGTGGCTGTCCGGAGGGATGGGCGCGCCGGGGCGCGAGCTGGCGCTGCTGGGGCTCTATGTTCTAGCCGTCGCTGCATTTTCCTGTGCGTTAAAGGGTCTGTTCCGCTCCGGACCGGTGATCTGCTGCCTGATCCCGTTCTTTATCATCGGCAGTCTGATATTCTGCCCGGTGTTCCTGGACACCGGCCGGCTGGTGCCGGAGGTGGAGAAGGCAGGCCGCCTGTTTTTGCCCTATTATTACCTGAGAATGTTTTGAGATTGAGGGATGATGAGAGGGAGAAGCAGAGGGCTGATCGGGTGTTGGAAGATAATGTAAAAAGTTTTGGCAAAAAAAAGTAAATATTTTTCAAAATGTTGTTGCAAAAAGCGTGAATTTATGATATATTATTATTCGCGCGCGGGAGTGCTGGAACTGGCAGACAGGCTAGACTAAGGATCTAGTGGTTGTATGATCGTGTGGGTTCAAGTCCCATCTCCCGCAGTAAAGTGCGAAAGGTCCAAACCTTTGAGAAATAGAGGGTTTGGGCCTTTTTTGCGTGGTGGGGAGACGTTGGGGGGAGAGAAGGAACAAATGCAGTTGACAGCAATTTGACAGCAACGGGGAAGGGAATCAGGTTTCTGGCGTGGGGGTAGATTGCATAATACATTGAACCTTAATATCAATCTCTATATCTTTTACCATGGCTTCGATAACAGGAAGAAGTTCTTCGAGCTGTTTTAGCAGCAGATCAGGGGCTTTAACGGATTTCGCCTTCGTGGATTCATATTTTTGCTGATTAAACACCAGGCCGTAGATGTGCTGCGTATTTGTTTCTCTGGTAATATGTTTTGATTTAACGTTAATTTGTCCATCGCCATATTGCCTGAGAAAGCGGTTGAACTTTTTGTAGCCTATAGGCGCGCGGCCGTTTTGTTTGTAATAGTCAGTGAGCCATTGTTCGTAGAATGGTTCACTGGGAAAAGAGGCTTTAGGGTTATCGGTTATTTCGCAGAAATTCACAATAAATTTTGTAAGTATCTCTGCTTCTGTTAGAATCGGTTCGGACGACTGTTTTGCGGGTTTGATTAAATAGTATGCAAGATATAAAAACCACTGAATATTCAGCTTTTCATTTTTATATAAGTTGGGATCAGTATCGGATGTTCTGTTCCAACGTAATGTGTGGTAATTTATGCCGTTAGCTTCACAATATACGGTAATAGTGTGACTGAAAGTGTCTTCCTGACAGAACAAGAGCAGGGGCTTCCGGTTATAGAAGTAAATATTCCAAGCGCCGCGTAATGGCGCTATGTCAATGCGTTTGCCAGAGATAAGACTAAACAGCGTCTTTTTCGTATAGGTCGTATTACTGAAACATGATATTCCGATGAAGCGATTGTCCGTATGGTCAGTGTCCAATAAAGAGATCGAGTCTGCCGGAGAGTCTAATTTTTCTATATAGGAGATTGGAAATGAAAGCTGCTTGAGGCAAGCGCATATATGTTCAATATCACTTTTCTCGCAATAGATTATGTACACAGGCTGCTTAGTCTTTTTAGTCAGATAATCCTGGGTATAGGAGGTCCAAAACTTTAAGCCGGAAATAGTATTCCCACAAAGGTTGTGTATCCACTTTAATAATATCGCAGTTCTATCCACATGAACTGTTTCATCTGGTAATGTAAGCAGCGGCATTTTCTGAAAGCTTGCTGAGCTATCTCGATGGTTAAGCGTAATATCAAGCGCATATCTCGGCGACCGTTTGTTTTTAATAGCTATTTCAAAAAATAAGCTTTTTTCCTTGAGAATATAGCTACAAACGGCATAGGGATGCTTGAATCGTGATTCTTTGGGTAAATAGAGCTTGAGAGCTTTATAAATTTCTTTTTGAATATCTTTACTGCATCTCCATAGAACGGCAGCATTTTTGGGAGAAAGTAGACGAAGGCCAGCTCCTACAATTTGAGAATCATAATAGATATTATGGTTTATAAAAATGAAATCTCCAGGATTAATCAGGCCGATTTCCGGGGCGTTAAGAACTGCGCTTTCCAGCGCTTTTTGCAGCAGATCCGCATTGTTCTTGTTCTGATATAATTTGGATTCTGATTGTTTGTATTTTTTTAAAGTGCGGTAAATATCGGTTGCCAGTTTAGGCGAGGCCGGACAAAGGGGAAGCTTAAAATATTTCAGCAGATCGTCACCGGAGCGGAGCAGGGATGGTGTAGATATGGCGTAATAAGGCAGGCGATTGCTGGGAAGGTTCGTTCGAAGCGCGTGTTTGTGAAGGGTTATATTTGAAGATAAAAACTGGGCCAAGGACTCCTTTGAATAAGCGCAATCAGGAGTCGATTTTAGGTAAGCTTCTATAGCATTCAAAAAATCTTTATAATTGTTATCTGTTTTAACTTTGCTATTTATAGATCTTAATTTTTCGTTATTCAAAGGGGCTGAATTTTGACGAGTTGGACTGGGCTTTGGGTATCCCCCAGATGCCACAGCATTTATACAGTTCACTGAGTCGGCCCAGTCCTGAGGTGTTTTGCTTCCATTCATATAATATCCTCCTGAAATAAGTGAAGTGATTTTGCAAAAATGAAGTGATAACTATTTATAATTTAATATAATACTTTTTAGATATTACTTCAAGAAGCAGGTAATAGTTTATGGAAATAGAGTAGAAAATAAAAAATTAAAACACATAAAACACCTCTAATGATACAAAAAAAGAACAGTGAAATGGAGGTATATGTGATGGAAAAAACAGAGTGCATGGTATACAGTGTCGTTCAGGCAGCGGAAGTGCTTGGAGTAAGTAAATCATTTATGTATAAGCTTGCCAGAAATAAGGCGATTCCGGTTATTAGGCTAGGAAAACGCTTGGTTATACCCAAAAACAAATTTCATGAATTTATTAATAACCAATAAGCTTTATATCATAGTCGCACGATAGACAGAGCCACCCTTGTGATGGCTCTATTTTAATATTTGAGGTGATAACAGGATGGGCAAAAGAAGCAACGGTGAAGGAACGATCTTTAAACGTAAAGACGGGCGCTGGTGCGCACAGATTGTCGCCAGGGAAGGCGGTAAGGAAAAAAGGAAGACCGTTTATGGGAAGACGCAGCGGGAAGTAAAAGAGAAGATGAAAATGCTGAAAGATACCCAGGAAATTGTCCAGGCGTCTCAGGACACCATCAAGCTGGGTGAGTGGGTAAAACAGTGGCTTGAAGAGTATAAAAAGCCCAAGGTGAAAATAACTACCTATCAGGGATATTGGATGATGTTCAGAAGCTATATTGAAAAATCCGTGGTATCCTCCACTGAACTGCCGGAACTGACGACATCGCAGCTACAGAGATATTATAATGGGCTGTGGGAAAAGGGGAGGTGCGACGGAACGGGGGGCTTGTCTCCGCGGATGGTCCGGTATGTTTACATATTAATTAATGGGGCGTTGGAGCAGGCTGTGAGAAACGAGATCATTCTGAAGAATGTTAATAAGTATGTGACATTGCCTGCTAAACAGAAGGCGGAAATATCCCCGCTTACCTGTGATGAGCTGGAACGCTTTTTAAGATATTGCAGAGAAGAACGTCTATACGCCCTTTATGTATTGGAGATAAATACGGGGATGAGGAAGGGGGAACTACTGGGACTCAAGTGGTCGGACGTAAATTTTGATAAAAGATTACTGTCAGTGACTCATAACTTGGCTCTGGTAGCTGCAAATGATGTGGAGTCCGACCAGCCCAGAAAATCGGAGTTGATTCTTACAACACCTAAATCAGATAAATCAAGACGCACTATTCCTATGAATGATTTTGTGATTCATCAGCTTCGAGAGCATAAGCAACAGCAGGAGGAGGAAAAGAGACGGTACGCAGATATATATATGGACCGGGATCTGGTATTTTGCAGGGAAGATGGAAGTTTTATCAATCCACGTTTTCTGCTGCAAAATTTTCAGGATATTTTGAAAAGAGCTGGCATAAGGAAATACCGCTTTCATGATTTAAGGCATACGGTCGCTTCGCTTCTGATAGAGCACAATGAGAGTCCCAAAGCGATACAGGAGTTGTTGGGACATAGTTCTATTACTGTAACAATGGATATTTATGGTCATATATCAGAGGATTCTAAGCGAGGCACTATAAATCGTCTGGGCGATATTTTGTGTTCGGAGATTCAAAATGAATGAAGAGGTAAAGGGGTAAAATGTGGTATTTGGGCCGCTACGAGACTTAACTCATAGCGGCTTCTGTGCAGAAGATAAGCGATGCTGTATATAGGTTTCAAGACTTACTCGGGGAATTTTCCATATGTGGCCGATTTTGAATCCTTGTAATTCTTGAGCATTCAATAGACGGTATGCAGTATTTTTTCCAATGTTCAGAATTTCGCAGACATCTTCCAGGGATAAAATCTCGTTGTTGGCATTTGACATTATTAACGTCCTTTCTGGTATTTATTATTTTTTATTAAGTTGTTACAAAATTATTACTAAATTTTGATGGTTTTAGTAGCAGGGTATTAATTTTAAAAAATTGTACTAACAGTTAATTAAAGTAGGAAGTTCAAAAACAGTAATTGTTAGCAGAATTTCCTACTTGCTTCGGGCATGGCAAATTCAAGTATTGAGTAGAGCGCAAATACGAAAGAGGGGGAATGTATTATGATTGTTTAGAGCGGATCAGTAGCATTTATATATAGAATCAAATATGTGATTACAGGAGGATATGAAAATGAGAAGAGAATATAAAACATTGGGATTTCGATGCTATGATTTAGAAATGTACGATAGAATTGTTGAGGCGGCATATGTAAGGGGATTATCGGTAGGTCAATATATACAGCAGATTGTTATAAATGTTGTAGATGGAAATGTACCCGACGTATCGCGGATTAATAAATTTAAGATAGATGTAATGAGGGAATTACAGACTGTAAAGGACCAGCATCCGCAAGTGAATTTATCAGGTATAGAAAGGATGTGTGAAGCATTATAATGGCAAATATAATTATGATAACAGGAGAACATAAGAACCCGGAAGCAGTCGATCATTTAATTAAGTATATATATGATTCACCGTATTATCGTGAAGGCGATTCCTATATGACTTTTTCATACAATATAGCTGCGGTAATTAACAGTTTTGAGCTTGTACAGAAACATTATAATGCAACGTCAGGGAGACGTGTACAGCATATTATTATAGGTTTTAAGGATGGAGAAGTAACACTAAACGGTCTGAGCTTTATTGCCTGGCAGGCAGCGTGGTTTATTGGGCAGCGGTTCCAGTGCTGTTATGGGATTCATTGCGGGAGTGAGAATCACAGCGGTTATGATCATATCCACTTAGCTGTCAATGTAATCAGCTATGTGGATGGGAAAAAGTATTATGAAATATGGGATAATCTCTGGGCTCTTGCCAATTATCTGAATCAGGTAACTAAGGGGGAATTTGACTGGAACATGTACATGAAGGAAAGCAACCCTTATACGGAAGAACGCCTGGGGGATGGTCTTTTTAATTTAGAGAAGGAATTGATTAAGGGAGAAAGGTTGTAGATGGGAAGTTGAGATAAGGTGAATAATATAAATATATATTATAGTATTGCCCTGAGTGCATCAGGAGCCGGCAAGAAATAAAAATTATATTGTGAAATTATGCTCAGAGCATACCACGTAAGGGTAAATGATAGTATATAGTCTTAATGAGAGCTGTCTGACTAAAAATGGAGAGGAGCTGCCTATACAAAACAGCGATCCTCTCCAGGTTTGTGATTACCTTGACAACCGTTCAATGAGAGAAAGCACTAATGAGAGGTCGTCATCAGGCAGGCCTTTTGATTTGGCGGTTATCTGCGATACGAGTCTTGGGTTCTCATTCTCTTCTTCAAAAAAATCTCTGGGCGTTACACCCAGATACTCACAGATTGCCAAAAATTCTGTCATAGAAGGAAATGCCCGCCCGCTGGATATTCCCTGCATATAGGAACGGCTATGGCCAAGGTCGAGGCTCATCCGGTGTTCTGCAATATTCTTTTTCAGTCGTAGTTGCGTGATTCGTTTTGAAATGTAGCTTGAGTCCATGTGGTTTCCCTCCCTTTAAGTGATTGTAATATGAAAAAGTAAAGATAATACACGATATAAATATGGAAAAAATGGAAAATGCATGTTATAATCATGAATAGCAGATAGAATGCATAATACCTGTAGTTTTTAAACAGAAGAAGATTGCATGAAGGAGGGGGAGAAAAAAGTTTTACCAATCATATAAAAGATCGTATTACGATGCTTTGTTTAAACAAAAGTAGGATGGAGGTTTGTACAATGAGAAGAAACGTATGGAAGTCCGTTACAGCAGCTGCGTTATCAGCAGCGCTGGTAATGAGCAATGCTGGAATTGCGTCTTTTGCCGCGCAGTCCGTTTCAGGCGGAAAGTGGAAGGTTGAGGGAGGCAGCCGGTATTATAAGACAGGGCTTGGCGAAAAGCTTACCGGATTGTATGAGATTGATGGAAAGCTTTATGCATTCGGAGATGATGGAGCTTTGATAAGGCCTGAACGCCAAAACCCATATGCGGCAGGACAGTTTGTCGAAATTGCAGGAAAGACGTACTTTGTTTACTTTAATGGGGAGGTTGAACAGAATAAGCCGCTATGGCTCTTTGGGCAGGACGAGCAGGATGGGGAGGCATATTGGTATTATTATCTGAACGAAGAGGATGGTTATTGTAAAGGTTCCTCAAAAGGAATTGGGAACAAAAATAAGAAACTGTATATGTTTGATGATCAGGGACACATGATAAGCGGGGAGCGGAAAGAATATGATGGACAGTACATATATCTGACATGTGCGGCCGATGGATCGGCAGCCATGAACAAATGGGTACATTTGGACGATGGCTGGCATTGGTTTAATGAGGATATTAACGGATTTTCCATGGGGGAAGTGACAGGAACATCAGAAGATTATATATTTGATGATAATGGCATTTTGACATCTGGCAATGCCCCTTATGGGGAAGTCCAATCCGTGACTCTGGGAACAGGGGAGGAGAACGAAATAGCGCTTGAAGTTGGGAAGGAATATAAACTTCCGATCTCCTTTATTACAGACATACCAGGGGACGACATGATTGATCCTATCAATGAGAGGAGTCAGGTTGATTTTTATAAAACACCGTTGCCGGACCTAGAGCAGAATGAAAACAAGCAGGAAGAGGTGGTGGAGGATGTATCACAAAGCAATCCATCGCTAGACGAATCGGGACAGGACAATCCAACGGTGGACGAATCGGAACAGGACAATCCAACGGTGGACGAATCGGAACAGGACAATCCAACAGTGGACGAATCGGAACAGGACAATCCAACAGTGGATGAACCAGAACAGGATAATCCGTCAGTAGACGAACCAGAGCAAGGCAACCCTCCAGTAGACGAGTCGGAGGAGAGTAATCCGCCAGTAGACGAGCCAGAGGAGAACAATCCGCCGGTAGACGAACCAGAGCAGGGAAACCCTCCAGTAGACGAACCAGAAGAGGGTAATCCGCCGGTAGATGAACCGGAGCAGGATAATGAACCGGAGGAAAAGTCTGGTGACTATAAGAAATCGGATTCACTAAAAACAAATATCGCTATGTTTTCACTGTTTAATGTAGATATTGAAGATTCTTTTACTACATTTGATATAGGTGAAAGTGGTGGAAGCCAGTCTGCTGATGAAGTTGTTTACAAAGGCGGCAAAGTAAACGAGATATTAAGCGAGGCTTATGACTTTGGCCTTTTTACAGAAAATGTCGATAATGATGACCCATATTTTCGTTTTGCTTCGATGGTTGGAGACGATGGAAAAATAAGCATTAAAAGCAATGTTCCGGGCAAGGCTGTGGTATGGGCTTCGATTGACGGAGTAAAATCAAATGAAGTAACCTTTATTTTCAAGGCACCCAATTCAAAGGCAAATGCCACAAAAGCTCTGGAAGGGTTGGCAGATCAGCCACCTCAGATCGCATTGGCACAAATCATGCAAATGGATAAAACAGCGTTAATGACGGCCTTGTCTTCGAAGGAAACAGATTATCGGCAGATTGATCAAAACTATATGTTTGAGAACAACATAGAGCAGATCGTTGAGACCGATTCTGAAATCAGCAGACAATTTGATGGGAATAAGCTGGATATAATTGGGGCGGCGCTTAATGCAGGTGGAAGTGAGAGCGTCAAGTTTAAGATGTCGAAAGCCTCAGAAGCAGCAGACTTGACAGCAATCAATAAAAAAACGAAGGTTTCGGTTGATTTGGATCTGAGTTGTGATGGAACACCGATCACCGATTTGGAGGTTCCGGTGCTGGTAACGCTTCCCATTCCTTCTAATATGTCTACATCTGATTTAAGCTTATACCATATTCATGATGGACAGCTCAAACAAATGGATATATCTGTAAATTCATCTGACCGGACTATATCATTTGCAACAGATGGTTTTAGTACATTTGTTTTTGCAGCCGGAGATACAAGCTCTGATGGAAGTTCTGGAAGTCATACCGGAGGAAGCTCCGGTGGCAGCGGAGGTTCGTCGAGCGGCAGCAAATCTATGGCGCAAGACTCTGCTGGAGAAGCCGGAACCTGGGTTCAGGATGAAACAGGCTGGTGGTTTAAGAAGTTGAACGGCTCCTATCCTGTATCGACTTGGCTGATGACAGGAAATGAATGGTATCGTTTTGATGACAAGGGTTATATGATGACTGGTTGGTATACGGACGAAAACGGGAAGAAGTATTATCTGAATCCTGTTTCGGACGGAAGCCGTGGAGCCATGAAGACGGGATGGCAGATCATAGACGAAAAATGGTACTATTTCAGCACTGTATCGGATGGGTTTAAGGGATCATTACAGGTTAATACGACAACGCCAGATGGCTATAAAGTAGGGGCGGATGGCGTGTGGATTCAGTGATTTTGTCGTAATTTGTAAATATGGGAAGGCGTGAAGAAAAAACTCTTTACGCCTTTTCTTTTGCCGCCTTTTCCTGTATAATAAATGACACAGTGAAAGGCTGGAAAATTAGGCATTCAGCATTACCTCTGTTTTTCATAGAGGAAGAAGGAGGAAGATTTTATGTCGAAGACCGAGGCTGCAAAGAAGTTATATGAAGAATGTAAAGATATGGACATAGACGAGACTATGGATTTGGTTTTAAATGCGGAGACAGAAGAAGAACAGGATTTCTTCTCTATGTTAAGTGATTTTATCTTGCAGAGAAAGCAAAAACAAGTAATCGCCCAAAAGAGGTTCTGAATGAATAAATATATTTTATACGCTGGGGTAAATGGGGCAGGAAAGTCAACATTATATAGGACGACTCATTATCAGAATACGATGCCCAGGGTCAATACGGATGAAATATTGAGAGAGTTTGGGGATTGGAGAAATACCGCAGATTTGATGAAAGCAGGCAGAATTGCGATTGAACGATTAAATGCTTACCTGCAGGCAGGGATTACATTCAATCAGGAGACTACCCTGTGCGGGCATACGATATTGCGTACCATACGCCGTGCGAAACAATCTGGCTATGGGATAGAATTACACTATGTCGGTGTCGATTCCCCAGAGATAGCAAAACAGAGAATTGCGGAACGAGTAAAAATGGGAGGTCATGGAATACCGGACAAGGATGTTGAGAAAAGATACGGAGAAAGTTTGAGCAATCTTCATAAAATTATTGATTTGTGTGATTTGGCGGCATTATATGATAACACAAATGAATTTCGCCGGTTTGCCATATATAAAAACGGGAATATCGCCAGACTATCAAAGAATGTTCCCGAGTGGTATATAAGATGGAAGGAAGAATGTTATTAACTCGACATCAATGCCAGAAGCATTAAGCAGGGTTATGGAACCCTTTTACCAATTAGACCACATGAAAGTAGATTTAATGAATATTTTCACTTATATATTATCTCTATGAAACCCCAATCATCATCACATATCAAGGAGGTAATGTATATGCCAGCAGAAGTAGAAACCATGTTTTACACCAGAGAAAAGCCATGGCACGGCTTAGGAACCATGGTAACAGAAGCGCCTGATTCCAAATCAGCGCTGGAACTGGCGGGCCTGGACTGGGCAGTGATCCAGACACCCATCGAAACCCAGGAAGGCCTGCCGATTCCCGGATTTAAAGCCAACATACGAAATACTGACAACCAGGTTTCAGGAGTTGTCACAGACCGCTATAAGGCCGTACAGAATCAAGACGCCTTCGCCTTTACAGACAAACTGTTGGGTGAGGGCGTTACTTATGAGACGGCGGGTTCCCTCCAGGAGGGCCGCCGCACCTGGCTGCTTGCCAAGCTGCCTCAGCGCTATATTATCAGCGGGGATGAAATGACGCCTTACCTGGTGTTTATGAACTCCCACGATGGAACCGGTGCTATTAAAGCGGCCATGACGCCGATCCGTGTAGTCTGCATGAATACGCTGAATCTGGCACTGTCTACGGCCAAGCGCTCCTGGTCTGCCAACCACACCGGGAATATTGAAGGCAGGCTCCAGGATGCCCGCTATACGCTGCTCTATGCGGACAAGTACATGTCGGAACTGGGAAAGGCCATAGACCGCATGAACAAGATCAAGCTGTCAGACCGGCAGGTATACGAGTATATTGACGCTCTGTTCCCACTGCTGGACGAACCGACAGAACAGCAGAAAAAGAATCTGATGAAAATGAAGGAGGATGTGAAGCTGCGCTATTTTGAAGCCCCCGATTTGCAGCATGTAGGTAAGAACGCATACCGTTTTGTCAATGCGGTTTCTGATTTTGCCACGCATGCAAAACCGTTGAGAACGCGGAAGAACTACCGGGAAAATCTGTTCGCCAGGACGGTTGATGGCAATGCCATGATCGACAAAGCCTATCAGCTGGTAAGCAATGCCTAGTAAAACATAGTCTGGAAAACAACAAATCGGAGGGAAAAGAATATGCGGAAAATATCACAGGAAGAACAGATCGAAAACATGGCTAAAAGGCCCATTCCCAAAAAGAAAGTCGGAATTGTACACCTTCAGATTGTGAAAGAGAGCCGCGTACTGTATGGTATGCGGCGCTTTGCTGACCCGCAGGAGGCGGTAGACATGGTCCGGCCGCTTTTGAGCAAGGCGGATCGGGAAATGGTTCTGGTTTTATCCCTGAATACCAAGCTGGAACCGCAGGCGATAGAGATTGTTGCGGTGGGAGGACTGAACAGCTGTGTTGTAGATGTACAGAATATATTTAAGCATTCCATTTTAAACAATGCTGCTTATGTCGCCTGCATTCATAATCATCCATCCGGCGACCCGGAGCCGAGCCGGGAAGATGTGCTTCTGACGCAGAAAATCAGCGCTGTCGGAACGATATTGGGGCTGCCGCTTCTGGATCACATTATTGTCGGGGAATATGGTTACTACAGTTTTAAAGAGCAGGGGAAGCTTGAGCAGGTTTTGCCGGATGATGCAGCTTGACGATTTTATGAAACATATTATGATGGACGGGAGCTCCGCGGGGGCTCCCGGTTCTGTTTTGAGAAAGGAGTGTTCGACGTGTATGAAACAATTTCTACATCAGGGATGAGCCGCGAGGAATGGCTCAGACTCAGAAAAAGCGGGATCGGAGGATCGGACGCAGGCGCTGTCTGTGGGCTGAATCCATATGCAAGTCCCATGAGCGTATTCCAGGACAAGGTCTCTGTAGAAGTAGAGGCGGAAGATAATGAATCGATGCGGCAGGGGTGCGACTTCGAGGACTATGTGGCCCGGAGGTTTATGGAGGCCACCGGCCTGAAGGTCCGCCGTTCAAATCAGATGTACCGGAGCCTGGAACATCCGTTTATGATTGCGGATGTTGACCGGATGGTGGTGGGAGAAAATGCCGGACTGGAGTGCAAAACAGCCAGCCCCTACAGCTCCGGCAAGTGGAAGGACGGGGAAATACCGCCCCATTATCTGATCCAGTGTTATCACTATATGGCAGTCACCGGTAAACGGGAGTGGTATATCGTGGTAGTGATCCTGGGACAGGAGTTCAAGTACGCTAAGATCACCTGGGATGAGGCGCTGATTCAGAACTTGATTACAATAGAATCCGATTTCTGGAGTAATCATATCGTTTCACGGAAGATGCCGGACCCGGACGGTTCCAAAGCCTGCGACGAGGTGTTGGAACAGTATTTTAAGGCATCGCGTAAAGGTTCGACCATTCCCCTGATCGGCTTTGATGGAAAATTAAAACGCCGGGCGGAACTGGGAAAACTGATTGAAAAGCTGGAACGGGAGCAGAAACAGATCGACCAGGAAATCAAACTGTATATGAAGGACAGCGAGGCGGCGGTCAGCGACAGTTTCCGTGTGACCTGGGCTGGTGTGGAGACTGGCCGTCTTGATACAAAACGGCTGAAGGCAGAGCGGCCGGATATTTGCCAGGATTTTCTAAATGTCAGTATCTCCAGAAGATTCACGGTCAAAGCGGCATAAGAGAGGACGGGTGATAATGGAGCGGCAAGATTTGATTGAAGAGTATGTAACGGGGCGGATCGACCAGATAATACGAGAAATAGATCCGAAACGAGTACATGAATATTATGAGGCACAGGAGGCGATTCTGGAAAGCCTGGATCAGGAACATAAGAAAAAGTTCGAAGCCCTGATCGATGATCTGGTGGCATGGGGAGAAGAAGAGTGCAAGGCAGTCTATGTAGCTGCATTTTTCGAAGGTCTGCGGCTGGGGCATAAGGCATTTTAATTGTTTCATTGAAAAATGTACATAATAATGATATTATTATATATATAAAGGAGGTGCTATTATGCCTAATATTATGCCAATTACAGATTTGAGAAAAACCAATGAAATTTCCGATTTCTGCCATAAAAGCCAGGAGCCTGTTTTTATTACAAAAAATGGTTATGGAGATCTGGTGGTGATGAGCATTGAAGCCTATGAGAAGCTGGTGCGCGACATACAGGTTGATGCTGCTATTCTGGAGGCGGAAAAAGAGGTCCGGGAAGGTGCAGAGCTGATGGACGCAAGAGAGGCGCTTGCAGGGCTGAGGAGAAAACATGGGGCGTAAGTATACAATCAAATTATATCCAAAGGCATATCGGGATTTGGATGGAATTTATCAGTATATTTATGAACACATTCAGATGCCGCAGTATGCGGAAAGCCAGCTTGACCGATTGGAGGCAGGGATATTCAGTCTGGAGGAGTTCCCTCATCGTGGTCCGGTACGGAAAAATGGCAGCTATGCCAACCGTGGGTATCGGGAACTCTTTGTAGACAATTATGTGGTGATCTATAAGATCAGAGAACGAAAGCAACAGGTAGATATTGTTACAGTCCAATATATTAAGCGGAATCTGTAGGATAGACTATGGGAAAATTACATAAGCATTGCGCAAAAACTTGGAGGATGCCACAAAAGGTATCCTCTATTTTTGTCCTGCTTTTCAAAAAATGAACGGAGGCTAAAAGATGGCAGTTAATGTAAAAAACGAGTTGGAAAAACGGGTAGGGAACCAGGAGAGCCCTGTAAAACTCACAAAGAGCATGACGATAGTAGATATGGTAAAGGCTTTGGAGCCGGAGATCAGACGCGCGCTTCCCGCGGTATTGACGCCGGAGCGCTTCACCAGGATGGCGCTGTCGGCCATCAATAACACGCCGGCGCTGGCGGAGTGTACGCCGATGTCCTTCATAGCGGCAATGATGAATGCGGCCCAGCTGGGCCTGGAGCCTAATACGCCGTTGGGACAGGCGTATATGATTCCATATAAAAATAAGGGAGTTCTGGAGTGTCAGTTCCAGCTGGGCTATAAGGGGATGATCGATCTGGCCTACAGAACCGGTCAGGTTCAGATGATCCAGGCGCAGATCGTGCGGGAGTATGATTACTTCGAGTATCAATATGGCCTTGACCCCAAACTGATTCATCGGCCGGGGGGAGATGGAGACCGTGGTGATATTACCTTCATCTATGGTTTGTTCAGACTTACAAACGGCGGATTCGGATTCGAGGTCAGCAACAAAGCGGATATGGATGCGTTTGCCGCAAAGTATTCCAAGTCCTTTGGGAGCAAGTACAGTCCCTGGACTGAGAATTATGAGGACATGGCTAAAAAGACGGTCATCAAGCGGGCGCTGAAGTATGCGCCGGTATCAGTGGATTTTCAAAAGGCTCTTTCTATGGATGAAACCATAAAGACTGAGATTTCAGTAGACATGAGCGAGATTCGCAATGAATGTCTGGAAAATACAGGAAACGGCGAGGTGGCATAATGGGTGATGAGGTAATCGGAACCTGTATTCAAGGGGCTGCCAGGGAAGGCAGCCTTGTCAGCCGGTCATGGTCCGGCCAGGGATGGATTTATAAGAACCCGGAAGCATTTTACCATACTCCGACTGAGGTTTGCTATGTACCGGAAGCGCCGGATTGTGTATATACAGCGGATGATTTTATGGAGCTGAGCCTGGGACAGCCGGAGATTGCGGAGGAAATGTTCCTGAGCGTAGGCTGGGAGCACCCGGAAACATGGCTGGACGAACAATTCCGTATGGGGGAGCTTGCCATCTGCCCGGACTGCGGCCACATTTACCAGTGTTATATGAGGCTGGCGTGCCCCCATTGCCGGAATACGAAAATGAATAGAGGGGTGATGAAATGATACCAGATGGGATTGACCTTCTGATCGGAGAGCGGATCGGTGAGGTGCTGAACGAGTGTAAGCGCAGAAAAAAGATACATTTTGAGACCGAACAGAAATATTTAAATAAGATGGAACCTGAAAGCAGGGCTCAGGCCATGCTGTTGCTGGATGATTTGGCGGAATGTACATTTCAGGACCAAAGGACAGCGTACTGCGCCGGTGTGGAGGACGGCATCAGAATTGCACGGAAAATATTAAGCGTATGACAAAGGCCGTTTGACCAGGTGATAAACGGCAGAAAGGATATTTAAAACAATGACATTTGAAGCGTATGTAAATAAAGTAAAGGGAGAGGCGGAAACCGTGTGGGATTACGAAAAAGTCAGGGACAAAATTATTTTCAAACTGATTAATACGGAGCATAACAGGGAACTTTTAAAGCGAGTTCCCAACCGTTCATTTTGTGATTTATCTATTGTGTTCATGGTCCATTTTGGAGACAGAGAAAAGGGGATTTGTACGGCGCTGATTCTGGATGAACACATGGCGTTTTGGAATGTGACCGTAGATGACCTGTATGATGCGGCAATGAAAAATACTCCCAGGCTGCTGCCGGACACCTTCACAGGGATGGACGAAATGATTCGGAAGATATTTTTGCAAGAAGAATGTGATGAGACAATTGAGATAGAGGCTGAAGTTGAGTCCGTTCCGTTTTATGTTCTGACAAACCGGCTGGGCATTTTTGGGGCCGCCTGCCTGCTCTACCCTGGCGTAGTAAAAAAGTATGCCAATGAGCTGAATTGCGATCTGTATGTCCTTCCCTCCAGCGTACACGAGACATTGCTCCTGCCATATGATAAAGATTTGAATGTAGATGAGCTCAGGGAGATGGTGCAGAACGTCAATCGTTCAGAAGTAGCGCTGGAAGACCGCTTGTCAGGGCAGGTATATATCTATCAGCGTTCGGAGGATCGTATTTCTATTGCCGAATAAGTGTCAAAAACGGGAAGGTGGTGAAGGAGTGAGAAGAAAGGGATTTGTATACATTCGAGCAACTGATATGTATCAGGCTGAGGAGGTCCGACTCCAGATGGATGAAATTACTGGAGCCTGTCATGAGTGTGGGATCAGGGATATTGAATATTTTATCGATTATGGCGCTGGTGGGAACCTGCGCTATAATGTTGAATATGCACGTTTGAAAGAAACAATCAGCCATACAGCCAGGAACCAGGCTGTATTTGTTGTCCATAGCATGGATCGATTAACAGAGGATATCCGTGAGTGGCGTGAAGTATTGGCGGATATGCAGCAGATGGGAGCCATATGCTGCTCGGTTAAAAGCGGGTATTTTTCAGACGATGTAGGGCCGCAGCAGGAGTTGGATGAGATTGTGGATTCTATGTATTTGGATGAGGGGGATGAGAAATCGCTTCCTAAATTGCTGATTCTACAGCCATCAAAGGCAGATCGGAACGCCATACTCATGTCGAATGGAAATGAGTGCTATTTGATTCATGGAAGGGAGGCCGGAATGAAGGGCCGTGTCCAATAAGGTGCACCTTTCTGAATAGAGTGATTCGGAGAGAAAACGATGTCCAGAAAGGTTCTTATTATACTGCAAAAGATAGCTGTGGTAAGCGATCCGGGAATATGGTATGATGGTGGCAGGCAGAAAAAGTGGGAAAGATACTGTTGTGTATGAGGCTCTGAAGCGGATCGGTGCTATCTACGGATAATCAGTTATCTGATCTGAAACCAGATGAACGGAAGAAACAGCGGCAGATGATCGTTAACCGGTACTATGTGGGATTGTCTGGAGAGATTTTATGTGTGGGCATCGCCCATGATAAGATGTGTTGTGAGAAGGGCTGTCAGGTGATAGATGTATAAGCACTCAAAAAAGTGATTGTCATTTGACAGCAACGCTGACAGCAACCACAGAAGAAAATAATAAACTAATGAGAAAACAATGGAAATAGTGGCCCTTTTCAGCTATTCGGTGTACTGAAAAACTAAGAAAATACCAAAAAACACTTTTTCCGAAAACTAAGGATCTAGTGGTTGTATGATCGTGTGGGTTCAAGTCCCATCTCCCGCAGTAAAGTGCGAAAGGCTCAAACCTTTGAGAAATCGAGGGTTTGGGCCTTTTTTGCGTGGTGGGGGAGATGTGGACATACTGTAAAAAGATATCGGTGGAAAGCCGTTTGGGAATATGATATGATGGTGACAGGCAGAGAAAAAGAGAAAGAAGGTTGAAAATATGGAAGGAAGAAAAATATTACCCATTGGAACCGACGATTTCCGGAAGCTGCGTGAAAATAATGCCTATTACGTGGATAAAACACTGATGATAAAGGATTTCCTTGAAATGCGGGACGAGGTGGCGCTGGTGGCCCGGCCCAGGCGGTTCGGGAAAACGCTTAATATGACGATGCTCAGGGAGTTTTTCGACATAGCCAAGGACAGCAAAGCTCTGTTTGAGGGCTTGGCGATTATGGACACAGAATATGCCAGTCAGATCAATTCCCGGCCTGTTATCTATTTTACATTTAAAAATGTAAAGGGTGTCTCGGTAGAAGAATTGACAGCGCAGTTGAAACTGTCCATGCAGGAAGAGTACAGCTATTATGAGAGGATATTTAAGGGGAAATTAGATAAAAACTTATATGGAACTGAGAAGTTTTATGAAACCTATGAGCTGTTGATGGACCGGAAATCTTCATATATATATTTGTCAAGCGCGCTGCTGGATTTGACCAGAGTTGTATATGAATTTTACGGCATTCGTCCAGTTCTTCTGATTGATGAATACGACCAGCCGATTATGAGCAGTTATGAATATAATTATCATGAGCAGTTGGGCGCATTCTTCTCAAATTTTTATGGAAGCGCCATGAAAGGAAATCCGTCGCTGGGACAGGCGCTTATCACCGGAGTCCAGCGGGTTGCTAAGGAGAGCATTTTTTCACAGTTTAACAACCCACAGGTATATACGGTAATTGATAAGGAATATGCTCCTTACTTTGGCTTGAACGAGGATGAAACCAGCAGGCTTTTGGAAGAATATGGACTGGAGCTTAACGAAGAAGTGCGCAGGATGTATGATGGCTATCGGATTGGCGGAATTGAGATGTATAACCCATGGTCCATCATTAATTATGCCAAGAAGGGAAGGCTGGAAAATTATTGGGTAAAGACATCAGCTAATTTTCTGGTAAAGGTGGCGCTGAAAGAAGCGGACAGAAGCTTCTGGAAAGCATTTGAACAGTTGATTGGCGGGCAAGAGAAGCTGGTTTATATTACATTGGACACGTCATTTGCCGAGCGGGCCAGTTCCTACAGTCTGTGGGGGTTGCTGGTGAATGCAGGATATATGACGGTCACAAAATGGGTAGATGCGGAAACCTGTATCGTAAAAATCCCTAATGGGGAGGTGATGTCGGAATTTCAGACATTGATTGCCGAGATATCCGGTATAGAACGGTTGGACTTACAGCAAATGTTTGCCTGTCTGCTGAAACGGGATATGGAAACGTTTCTGGAACTGTACAGGAGTATTGTGATATCCTGTACCAGCTATATGGATGCAAAGGAAAATGCGTACCATATGCTGTTTCTTGGAATGTGCATCACCCTGCGCGGCTCCTATAAGGTAACAAGTAATCTGGAAGCCGGTTATGGGCGGAGCGATATTACTCTGCAGGCGCTGTCGCCAAAGGATATCAATGTAATTGTGGAGTTCAAACAGGGAGAGAATATCGAACAGCTCAAAGAGGATGCGTTGAGGCAGATTCTCGATAATCGATACTATGTGGGATTGTCCGGCGAAGTTTTATGCGTGGGAATCGCCCATGATAAGAAGCGGTGTGAAATGGCGTATAAAGTGATTGGTATATAAAGAAAATTTAAGGGAACGGCTTTCCTATGATAGGATTGACAGGGGAAGCCGTCCGGTGGGGACTTGCAGCAAATGCTGTCATTTGACGAGGTTCTAAATGAATCAATATATTTTGAATGTTTCCGAATGGTATGTCTGTTCATCATAGCGATTAAAACAGTAACTGTTAATATCCACTGATTCATCCCTAATGAAATAGTAAACCAACACAGAATATGGTATAATGAATTTTCAAAAACAACCGTGAGATTTTTATGTTTTCTGCGGAGGAGGTTTACGCTATGGTAGATGGTCACATTCATATTGAACGAGGCAAATACACGCTTGAGTGGATCGGACAATTTGTAAATAAGGGACTTGAGCAAGGCCTTGATGAAATATGGCTTCTTGAACATTGCTATCGTTTTCAGGAATTTGTTCCCATGTATGATTCCGTATGCGCATACAGCGAGTATGTGGATCAATGGTTTCATAAAGTGGCGGGGGTGCTACAGCTTGAGGACTATTTGAGGCTTATTCATAAAGTCAGGGAGAGTTCATTTCCGATCAGGATTAAATTTGGACTTGAAATTTGTTATTTCAAAGAGTTTGAGTCATTAGTAGCTGATTTGACAAAGGACAAGGGGTTTGATTTTCTGTTAGGCAGCGTTCATTTTGTCGATGATTTTGCTTATGATCATAAAGCGGAACATTGGAATAACGTGGACGTGGATCGAATTTATCGAAGATATTTTGAATCCTCTGTTGAACTGATTCAGAGTGGTCTATTTGATGGCATCGCCCATCCTGATTGCATAAAGTTGTTCGGCCATACGCCAACATTTTCACTTGATGAATATTATGAAGAAATGGCGCAAGCGCTTTCCGCACAAAATATGTATGCGGAACAAAGCAGTGGCATCAACAGAAGATGCCCCGATACTGCTGAACTTGGCATGAATCAGGATATGCTGAAGTGCATGAAAAAGCATAATATCAAAATTGTGACGGTTTCGGATGCACATTGTCCGGAAGATGTCGGCTGGAAAATTCTGGAACTGAACAGGCTTATTGCTGAAGCCTAGATTGCGGGTCTGCTTTCACATGGAAGAAGGCGGACCCGCTGGACGCAAGAGAGGCGCTTGCAGGGCTGAGGAGAAAACATGGGGCGAAAGGCTACCCCACATAATAAAAAAGGTCCAACCCTTTGAGAAATCAAGGGTTTGGGCCTTTTTTCAGGCTATTTACTTCCGGGATAGCCGGAAATAATTTTTTTGACTAATACCAAAATCAGGCCAAGATCTTCCTCCGACAGTTTGTTGGCTTCATGGATCAGTCCGCTTAGCAGGGTGGGATTGACGGAATCGTTGTTTTCATAAAAAAATTGTTCCGGCGTTATTTCAAAATAGTCGCAGATCGCCAGGAATTCCTGCATACTTGGAAGCGTCCGGCCGGACACAATGCCGTGTATATAGCTGCGTGCATGTCCAAGATCAAGGCTCATGCGGTGTTCAGAGACGTTTTTCTGAAGGCGCAGCAGGGTGATTTTATTTCTGATATATTCAGCGTTCATGCTCATCGTTCCTTTTTGTTTTTATCTTATGGCATATGATGGGATAATACGCATTTTTAATACTTCTATTTTATTGATTATTGTATTTTTAATACTTCTATTATATAATTGTGGAAGATTGTAACCGGAAATGGGTCGCAATCAGGACGATCTGAGGAGGCATGCGATGAGGTGCATGAAATGTGGGAACATCATAAATGACGGGGTTCAATTCTGCCCGGAATGCGGAAGGAAAGTGGAGCGCAGCTGCCGTAGTTGCGGAGCTGTGTTAAGCGATAACGACAAGTTTTGTCCCTCCTGTGGGCAAAAGCGGGCCGAACAGGAGCAGACGGCAGGGGAACCCTGCCGGGCGGACCGGGAAGAGGCGCCGGTCTCTCTGACCGACCGGATCATAAACGGTGTTTTGTCCCTGCAGGACACCACAGGAATAACGGACGATACATACCGCAATGAACTGGTAAAAAAGGTATTTGTCTATAATGTGGCAGGTATTACCGTGACGTTGTCGATCCTGTACCTGTCATTCCGTGTCTATGAAGAGTCAGGACTTTCAGAGGCGGTTGTGGCATTTTTCCTGATCGCGATGTTGGTGGGAGCCGTGGACTGGCTGTTCAAGTTTGGCAAATGCGAGGAGAATCTGAAGAAGTATGACACCGTTTTAAAGGAGGCGGGGAAACAGTCCGCAATTCTGGTGGTTGAGAACAATTCAGGCGGTGGAAGGACGGGCTGCCTTGTGACGTGCATGCTGATTCTGATTGTATTGGTCCTGATGTCGTTTTGCTGACGCTATGAAGGGGATTTTGAAGAATTACCGGGAGGCGTTTGCAGGCGCAGAGCGGACCGTCCGGCTCAACACCCGGATGGTTATGTTGGGATTGCTGCTGTTTGGGGTCAATGAAGTATGTTTAAAAAAGATGGTTTCATGGAACTGGATTCATTTTTATTTCAATGATCTGCTGGCCGGCGTGGTATTTATGGCATACTGCAATCTTGTATTTCTGCCGGATGATCCGAGGGGGCTTGGAATCCGCAGGGGGATGGTGCTGATTGCCGCGGCCGGCGTATTTTGGGAGTTTATAACGCCCCTGTATCTGAGCCGGTCGGTATCGGATGTACACGATTTATTGGCTTACTGCATTGGTGGGCTTCTATGTCAAATGGAACATAAAAGGAGAGGAATCGTATGAAATGTGCGAACTGCGGAGTGGATTTACGGGAAGGACAAAAATTTTGTCATATCTGCGGACAGGCGGTCAATAAGACCTGTCCGAATTGTGGGGAGACCATAGAGGGAACGGAGAAATTCTGCACTTTTTGCGGATATTCTCTGAGCGCGCAGGATACCGCGCCGGCAAGTGCACCGGCAGCGGCCCCGATCGATCCCCCTACCACGGACGGCGTCCCGGATGTGAAGTATCCGCCTGAGGAGGCGCTGGCAAAGTTGATGGAAAGGAACCGCGAAGCCAAGGCCGCTATTATTGCCACAATCGGTACAAGATTTTTAAACAAATGGCTCGGGCCGCTGCTGAGAGACGGTGAGAAGCTGATTACCATTGATAACATACAGTCGAAATGGCTGTTTGCCAGATACAGGCGCGAGTGCGTGGTGTTGACGGATCAACGGGTGATCAAGCTGGAAAAACTGCAATATTTCAAGCCGAAAATCGAGGAATGCGAGTTGGCCGGTATCCGGGATATCGAGGTGGATGAACCGGCCAACGCAGTTTCCGCCACGGTGATTGGAGAAAAAATCAAGATTATTTCTTCGTCCGGGATAATGAATATGCGCATGGTGGGAAAGGGAGCGGCTAAACAACTGGCGGCACAGATACGGAACGCGCAAAATGAGCCGGGGGTTTGTGTGGACCGGCCGGAGAGTCCGGTCGATAACCGGCCAAAGAAAAAGGGAAGGGCGAAAAACAGAATTATTTTGGGAGTGGCGGTATTTACTCTGCTCGTCGCCGTGTGGATTGCAAAAGTGGTTCTGGTTGATGGCGGTACCCTTCAAATCGGCGGGCTGCTGATCGGACAGCAAGCAGATCAAATAGAAGCAATGGAAATATATGGAAAAGTATCGGGCGGTTATCTGGGAGATTACGGAACAGTCACGGTGGGGGAGGTCTTTCAGGAAACGCTGCCGGATGGGAAGTGGGACGGCTTTATAACCGATCAGGACCAGATCATTGCCCAATACGTGACTCAGGATCAAAGGAATAAAATACAATTTATGGTCTCGGAACATGAGGGGGGCTTCCATGTGGTCCATATGGTTTTTAAAGGAGAAACGCTTCAGGAGGCCAGCGACTGCAAGATTGCGCTGGATTCCTTATATGGAGAATATTTTAAGAACCATCCTGAGCTTGGACAGACGGAGAATCCGTCGTGGGATAATATCACCACGGAAGGGCATTTCCTGGCTCCGGCAGTTGCAGCCAAGGAAAGCCAGGCGGGGGAAGGGGAATTTGACCGTGATATTTCTTTTCTCCAGGCAGCTTCAGGCGAGGAAGTGGCGGCGTTTTTAAAAGAAGCGGGTATACCGGAAGAGATGGAGGGTTATCTTTATGGAGACGATGATATTGTGATATCCCTGGACGGCGATGGCAGAGTGGACACTGTGAGCATCCTGTCGGGACAATATTCCTGGTATGGCATGAAGGTGGGAGAGGTGTTTTTGGCAGAACAGGCGGAAAAAACGTTTGAGATGTACGGATACGGTTTTGTTTTGAGCGATGAGAACCAGTTTTTCTATGCGGTGAACAGCGGGCAGGCACAGTCCGCGGACGGTGCGGTGCGGATTAAGCTGTATGACGACCAGCGGATCATGGAAATCGATTATATAGCGGAAGGCGCAGAGGATGCGTGGAACAGTCTGGCGGAAAACAGTGGAAACATTTTAGTGGAGACAACACCGGCTTACGAACCTTATATTCTGCCGGATTCCGATCGGAGATATTTGAGCGGGGAGGAACTGGCCTATATGGACAAGGCGGCTCTGCGCCTGGCCCGGAATGAGATTTACGCCCGCCATGGACGGCAGTTCGAATCGGAGGATTTGAATGAATATTTCAACTCCCAGCCGTGGTACGACGGTTCGATTCCGGCCGATGGATTTGACGATTCAGTGTTAAATGAATACGAGAAAGCGAATTTGGATTTGATTAAACGTATGGAGGATGGGACGTCGGTGTACGGGCCGCCGGATTATATTGTGGGCGGTGCCGGGCAGTTAGGGGAGGCGGATATTATAAACTGCCTGTATACGTCGGCGAATGGTACAACAATGGAAATCGGTGAATACAGCGGAACCGGGGAAACCTATGTAAACTTTTTCCAGAACGACGAGATGGTCTGGTCTGGCGTTGTGAACCGGTATCAAACACTGGATGACGGAGGTCTTGTACTGATGTTTGAAGGCGAAAATGTCCGGACAGGGGAGAGCGATTACCTGGAGGTGGAGTGGAGTACCATGAAATTGAAAGATACTCCGGTTGTGGTTCATGAGGCGGATACGATCAGTATTGCAGGCGCGTATACATTTTCTTATCCGCTGTTTGGAAATTGAGGATGGGGGATAGGGCGGTAATTCTTTAATGTTGGTGATGGGGGAGGAGCGCGTGGGGATTGCCCATAACAAGAAACGCTGTGAGATGGCCTATCAGGTGATAAACATATAAAAACTTCGAAAAAGCTATTGTCTGTATAGATGATAGCTTTTTTTGACCGTCAATGGAAAAAGGCGGCTAACCGCCATACACGGAAAGAGTGCATAAAAAAATACGGCTTATTAGTATTTTTTTAACAAAAATTACAATCAACGCTTGACAAATAATTATTTAATGATATAATAATTACATAAATGAGTGTAAACGATTACAGTAATTTGCATTTCAGCCAGAATCAACCTGAGATGGAAAATGAAAAATGATTCCAAAGTTGCAATAAATAGCGGATGGATAAAGGCAATTATGCCGAATATATTTTTTTGGCCTAAAATGTAATCGATTACATTTCGGGCAAAGAATTCACAGAAAGAGGGGACTGTATGGCTACGATTGAGGATGTTGCAAGGGAAGCGGGCGTCTCTGTTGCCACGGTCAGCAGAGTTATTAATCAGAAGGGACCGGTGTCGCCGAAATCGGTGGAGAAGGTCCATGTGGCGATTGCAAAGTTAAATTACCAGCCTAATGTCTGGGGACGGCGCCTGCGCAGGCAGGAGAGCCGGATGATCCTGATCTTTGTGCCGAATATCAGCAACCCGTTTTACGCGTCCATTGTATCCGGCATTGAGGATACAATGAAAAAGGACGGTTACGGCACCATGCTGTGCATCACCAACGGGGACAAGTCCAGGGAGGAGGATTTTATCAAGCTTCTCTACGACGGCCAGGCGGACGGCGCGGTGATCCTGTGCATTGACAAGAACGACAGGAATATCGGAAAGCTGGCCAAGGAATTTCCCATTGTGCAGTGCTGCGAGTACTGTGTGGGCGAGGACATTTCCCATGTGTCGGTGGACAATTTCGCGGCGGCCAGGCAGGTGGTGCAGTATCTGACCAGCCTGGGACATGAGCGGATTGGATTTGTGGGCAGTGTGAACCAGTTTATCAGCAGCGAGGACCGCCAGAAGGGATTCGAGCAGGGGCTTAAGGAAGCCGGTCTGTCGGTGGATCAGGCCTGCTTCGCCTACGCGGACGCGGACTACAGCTTTAACAGCGGAATTCTGGCGGGGAAGGAACTGCTCAGCAGGGAGGAGAGACCCACGGCTATCTTCTGTATCTCCGACGTGCTGGCCCTGGGCGTGATCCGGGCGGCCCACAATCTGGGCCTGGAGGTCACCAGGGACCTGTCCGTCGTTGGATTCGACGATGTAGAATACGCCACCATGCTCAGCCCTATGCTGACCACCATTTCACAGCCCAGATATTCCCTGGGCAAAACCAGCGCCCAGATGCTGATCCGCCAGATCGAGAGCGGGGAACAGGGCGGGGGAGTTTACCTGGAGCACAAGCTCATTTTAAGAGAATCTACGGCTAGACACTAGCTGAAGATAGAGAAATGCCCGGAGAAAAACGGGGAAAAGTAAAAATCAGGAGGAAGAAACATGAAAAAAGTATTATCAGTAGTATTGGCATCCGCTATGGTATTGTCCCTTGCGGCCTGCGGAGGACAGCAGACGGCAGCCACCACGGCAGCGGCTACCGAGGCGGCCACTGAGGCTGCTGCTACGGCAGGAACGGATGCAGCCACCGAGGCGGCGAAGGAAGAGACCACCGCAGCGGAGGCGACCGCTGATCTGAAGGGCAAGATGATGGGCGTTGTGACGCCTGCGGCGGACCATGGTTTTACCGCTGAGTCCATCCAGCACTGCGAGGCAGAGGTTAAGGCGCTGGCGGAAAAATACGGCTTTGATTACAAGTTCATGACAGCGGCCGAGTCCGGCGAGCAGAGCAACGCCGTTGAGACCATCCTGGCCCTGCAGCCCGACGTGATGATTTTATGGCCTGTAACCGGCGACGAGCTGAGAAGCGCCGCCCAGAGCGTACAGGATGCCGGCGTTCCGCTGATCATCTACGACCGCCTGATCGAGGGCTTTGAGCCCACCAGCTGGATTATGGGTGACAACGACGCCATCGGCGAGGGCGCAGGAAAGTATTTCAGCGAGTATTTCAAAGAGGATCTGGCGGCAGGCGAGGTTGGAATCCTGGAGTTCAAGGGCGATTCCTCAACGGTTCCCATGCAGCGTTCCAACGGTTTTTGGAATACTGCGGACAAGAACTTTAAGCTGATCCAGGACTTCAGCACCGACTGGAGCCAGCAGATCGCAATGGAGCAGATGGAAAGCTTCTTAAACACCAAGAGCGTGGAGGAGATCGAGTCCATCAAGGCTATTTTCACCCATGACGATGAGATCGTATTCGGTATCGTGGAAGCTCTGAAGAACTACAACGGCCCCGCGAACATCAACATCAAGCTGATCTCCGGCGTATCCGGAGGCGAGGGCTTCATGGATCTGTTCGAGAATTCCGGACTGGAAGGCATCGACTTCATGACCTACACCTTCTCCCCGTCTATGGTACGCGACGCTGTGGGCCTGGGCTTAAAGGTATTACAGGGTGAGACCCTGGATTCCAGCTACCTGATCCCCACCGAGATGATCGACAAGACAGATTACAAGGAGTACATGGAATCCGATCTGTACAAGATTCGTTACAGCTTATAATTCGGACATTCTATACAGCCGGCCGGCCACAGGCAATTTTCATACACGCTCTGAAGCCGGCCGGCTTTTTATGGCCATAACAAGCCAAAGCGTCCGTGGGGATTTGGCCGCCGGGCGCTCACAACAAGGAGGTTAAAACATGAAACTGGATATGCAGGGAATCCGCATGGAGTTTGGGCCTGTGACAGCGCTTCACGATGTGGATTTTCACGTGGGACCGGGTGAGATACACGGCCTGCTGGGAGAGAACGGGGCGGGCAAGACGACCCTTATGAACATTCTCTCCGGTACATTTCCTCCTACCGCAGGGAAGATTGTGATTGACGGGAAAGAAATTACGGGGATGACCCCACAGAAGTCAAAGGAAATGAAAATCCGCTTCATCCACCAGGAACTGAATCTCTGCAACGATTTAAAAGTTTACGAAAACATGTATCTGGGGGAAGAGATTACAAATAAAACCGGCCTGGTGGATAAGAAGGCCGAGATCGCCAGGGCCCAGGAGGTTCTGGACGGCATGGGTGTCAAAATCAGCGCCACCGCTCTGGTGGCGGACCTGGAGACGGCGAAAAAGCAGTTGGTGGAGATCGCCAAGGCGCTGCTGTTCCAGTCCGAGCTGATCATTATGGATGAGCCGACCACGGCTCTGAACAACCAGGAAATCAACAACCTCTTTACTATCATGAGAGGTCTGAAGGAGCAGGACGTCAGTTTTATTTATATCTCCCACAAAATGCCGGAGATATTTACGATCTGCGATAAATATACGGTTCTGCGGGACGGCCGGTTCATTGAGACGGGGCTGATCCGGGACATTGACGAGCATCAGGCCACAGAACTTTTGATCGGAAAGACATTTGTCAACGCCAACTTAAAGGAGCTTCAGGAGCCCTGTGTGGGCGGGGAAGCGGTGCTCACAGTGGAGCATCTGTCTGGGGATACCTTCGAGGACGTCTCCTTTGAGCTGCATAAGGGTGAGGTCATCGCCATTACCGGTCTTCAGGGCGCGGGAAGCGGCGAGCTGGCCACAGCCCTGTTCGGAGCCACACCGGCGAAATCCGGGACGGTCAGGACCAAAAAGGGTGCGCTTAACACCAGGAGCATCAAGGATGTGATGCGCCACGGCATGGCCATGGTTCCCTGCAACCGGAAGGAGCGGGGAATTCTGCCGGATCTGAGCATCCGGGACAACAATTCCATGTCGTTTTTCACCTTGCTGCACAAGAAGCTTCTGATCAACAACAAGGAGGAGACCGCCAGGTTCGAGAAAAACCGGGCTAAGCTGGAGATCAAGGTGGGAAGCGAGAAGGATCCCATCACCTCCCTGTCCGGCGGCAACCAGCAGAAGGTGATCGTGGGCCGGTGGCTGGAGACGGAGGCAAAGATCCTGATCATGGATAACCCTACCCAGGGAATTGACGTGGGTGCGAAATATTCGATTTACAAATTGATTCTGGAGCTGGCGGCCCAGGGCAAGAGCATCCTGGTGTTCAGCACGGAGTTCCCGGAGATTTACCAGATTGCCGACCGCTGCCTGGTGATGTACAAGGGAAGAATCAGCGGAATACTGGAGCGGGAAGAGATGAGCGAGGCCAATGTGATGGCTCTTTCCACAGGTTCGAAAACGGAGGTAGTAAAGTGAACACCAAGAGTGCAAAGACATTTGACATGAAACAGACCTGGCAGAATATAACCACCAATTACAGCCACTGGCTCAGCTTTGTTTTTCTGATGCTCATCGCGGTTGTGATTAATCCGTCCTTTTTGTCCTTCACAAACCTGACCAACCAGTTTGTGCAGGGCGCGATCACCGGCATCTGCGCCATGGGTATGAGCCTGGTGATCTCCGCGGGTATGATCGACCTTTCCGTGGGATCCTCCGTGGCGCTGATCTCAGGACTGGGCGTGCTGCTGCTCAATAAGACCGAGAGCATCGCATTGTGCCTGCTGTTCTGCCTGGGCTTCGGACTGATCCTGGGACTGATCAACGGCGTGCTGGTGACCAAGGGAAATATCGCTCCCTTCATCGTCACCCTGGCCAGCTTTTCGGCCTACCGTTCCATCATCAACCAGCTGGGACAGGGCGGTCCCTTCACGGTCAGCAAGACCATGTACGACGGGTTCCGCAAGATTGCGGCGGGAAGGGTGATGGGAATTCCCAACCTGATGCTGATCTTTATTCTGATCACGGTGATCACCGGAATTATTATGAGCAAGACCAAGTTCGGGCGCTATGTGTACGCAGTTGGTTCCAACCAGCAGGCGGCCAGGCTGACGGGCATCAATGTGGGCCGTGTGAAAACGCTGATCTACATATACGCAGGTACTCTTTACGGATTGGCGGCGTTCCTTCTGGCCAGCCGTCTGACCTCCATCCAGGCGGCCAGCGCGGGCGACGGTTATGAGATGGAAGCCATCGCGGCCGTAGCCATCGGCGGAACCTCCATGGACGGCGGCAGAGGCAAAATTATCGGCACCTTCCTGGGCGTTCTGATGCTGAGAATCATCCAGACCGTGCTGGTGATGGCAAATGTGCCTCCGTTCTTAAACGGATTGGTGCGCGGCATCACCATTATCATCGCAGTGCTGGCACAGAGCCGTAAAAAATCCAAATAAGATCAGGCTGGAGGGATAGAAATGTTTAAAATAGGGATTATCGGATGCGGGAAAATCGCGCAGGTCAGGCATATTCCCGAATACGCCGACCATACGCAGGCAGAGCTTGCCGGATATTACGATCTGAATACAGAGAGGGCCAAGGAGCTGGCGGACCGGTACGGTGGAACGGTGTATTCCTCCTACGAGGAGCTCTTAGTCGACCCGTCCATTGACGCGGTCAGCGTCTGCGTGGCGAACAACGCCCACGCCAAAATCACCATCGAAGCGCTGCATGCCGGAAAGCATGTGCTCTGCGAGAAGCCCATGGCTATGGATCTGGCCTCCTGCGAGGCGATGGTGGCTGCTGCCAAGGAGACCGGGAAATACCTGATGATCGGACACAACCAGCGCCTCGCCAAGGCCCACGCCAGGGCCAGACAGCTGGTGGCGGAGGGCGTCATCGGAGATATCGTGACCTTTAAGTCCAACTTCGCCCACGGCGGGCCGGAGACCTGGAGCGTGGACCCGGGAAAAAATGTGTGGTTCTTTGACAAGCAGAAGGCAAGCCTGGGGGCCATGGCGGATCTGGGCATCCACAAGACGGACCTGATCCAGTTCCTCACCGGAGTCCGTGTGGCGGAGGTGATGGCATTTTTGGGCACATTGGATAAGCGGGATGCTTCCGGCTCTCTCATTGGGGTGGACGATAACGCCATCTGCATTTACCGCATGGAGAACGGGATTATGGGCACCATGACCGCCAGTTGGACCTGCTATGGGGATGAGGACAATTCCACCATCCTTTACGGAACGAAGGGCGTGATGAAGATTTACTGCGACAAGGATCACTCCATTGTGCTGGAAATGCGCAATGGGGAGCGGATTTACTATGATATTGACCAGATTCAGACAAATGACAACCAGACCAAGTCCGGCGTGATCGACATGTTCATGGACTGTCTGGTGAACGACAGGGCCCCGGAGATCAGCGGGGAGGAAGCGCTGTCCGCGATGAAAGCCGTGTTTGCGGCCGTGGAAAGCGCAAAGACGGGAAAAAGCGTGAAGGTATCATAAGGAGGACGAGATGAAATTAGGATTTGTGAGTGCGATTCTGGACTGGATGTCCTTTGAAGAGGTGATCGACACGGCCAGCAGCCTGGGGTACGAGTGCGTGGAGGTGGCCTGCTGGCCCTGCGGCAAGGCGGAGCGCAGATACGCGGGCGTCAGCCACATCGACGTGGATGAGCTGGACGACGGGAAGGCCGCCCACATCCTGGAATACTGCCGGTCCAAACAGGTGGAGATCTCTTCCCTGGCATTTTATCCGAATACCATGGACGGGGACCTGGAGAAGCGGGCCGCCAATATCGAACATTTGAAAAAGGTGATTCTTGCCTCCGAGAAGCTGGGCGTGGGTATGGTGACCACCTTTATCGGGCGGGATCAGACGAAGACCGTGGAAGCCAACATGGAGCTGTTCCGGGAGATTTGGCCGGATATCATCCGCCTGGCGGAGGAGCATCACGTGAAGGTAGCCATTGAGAACTGCCCCATGCTGTTTGACGGGGACCAGTGGCCCGGCGGGCAGAATCTGGCCACCACGCCAAAGATTTGGCGGGAAATGTTCGCCGCAATCCCCAGCGATTACTTTGGTCTGAACTATGACCCCAGCCATTTTGTGTGGCAGATGATGGATTATATCAAGCCCATGTACGAGTTCAGGGATAAGATTTTCCATGTGCACTATAAGGATATCAAGCTTTACAGGGACCGCTTAAACGAGGTGGGAACCATGGCGTACCCCCTTCAGTACATGGCGCCCAAGCTTCCCGGCCTGGGGGATGTGAAGTGGGATGAGTATGTCAGCGCGCTGAATGATATCGGATATAAGGGGTATACCTGTATCGAGGTGGAGGACCGCAGCTTTGAGGGAAGCCATGAGGAGGTTATTGACAGTCTGGTGTTGAGTCAGCGGTATTTGAGGCAGTTTGTGGTGTAAATATTAGAGCTGTAAAGTTTATTTTGTTGTAAGAACTGGAGGGTTACCGAAAACGGTGCCCTCTCTTTTTATATACCGCTGTGTGATCGTACTGGGAATGTAGGAAAAAAAGAACATAGTTTTGATAGAAAACAAGGATAGGATTGAGGACAGATTCAAACTATAATAATGCCATACAAGATGATGATATTTATCTTGGAAATCGGCACTGCTGTTTAAACGAAAAGGGGGTAAATGGAGTGAAGCTAGGAGATAAAAAGGTGGATTTTCTGATGATTTTGATCGCCTTGGGGTGGGTGATTGTAATCGTATTGACACTTTTGAAAAAGGGGTTTTTGGCAATGTATGTATCGACGGTGATCATTTCCGCACATATGTTGGTTGGGCTTGCCCACAAGGGTATGATCAATAAACGGTTGTTCGTGTATCCGTTTTTATGCTGGCTGATTACCTTTATCATCGGGATTGTTGGAATGCAGTATTTTGCTTTTTTATATGGAGATTCCGTTCCTGATTTTTTGATTTTTGGGATGCATCCCTCCTTCTTTTTTGAACTTGGATTCTACTGGATTGCTGGAATATTGACGCTTTCTCTGGGCATTTATAAATGCAGGGATTTGTGGCTGCCGGAAGAGAGTTGGAAGGATTTTCTGGATATCGCAAATGAAGAAGAGGAGGGAAAAGATAATGAATGAGAAGGTTATAATTGTAGCCAGTATCTTTGTTTTATTGGGCGTTTCCTTTTTTATTGGAGTTACATCAAAGCGGAGTTCATCTGTGCAGGGATTTATTGGCAGCACAAAGATGTTTGGTCCATTAATCACAGGCCTTTCAAGTACGGCTGCAATGGTGAGTGGTATGATCATGGTCGGGGGGACGGCAGGCATATATCTCAATGGAAATGCACTATCCCTCTCTGCGTTCCTGAGCTGTTGTTTTACGGCCGCATATATCTTTATCGGCAAACGAATGAGAGCAATCGCGGAGATTGGAACCGTCACTTCCCTTGGTGATGTCATCGCGCTCCGCTATAAAGGAAACGGGGTGATTAAGGGGTTTGCCTGTGCGGTGATCTTCATCGGCTGTTTTGCCTATCTGATTACGCAGATTGCAGCAGGGGCAAGCCTGTTTAGCTTTCTGTTTGGCTGGCCGCCCCTCCTTACGTCCGGAGTGATTTTCGGGGTTGTTATACTGTATGTCATGATTGGCGGAGAGTCGGCCGGAATTCTGTCTCAAGCGTTCCAGGGAGCGTTGATTGTGATCGTGGGAATCATCTTATGTGCGGTGTTTTTTGGGCGATTCGGAGGATTTTCAGGGGTGATGGAAGCGGTTGCAGCAAATCCCACCGTAACCGGGGGCAATGGGGTTACCGCAAACTTCAGTCCACGCCTTCTAAACGCCTTCGGCACCGATACGTTGGGGGCCAAGGCGAATACTTGGATTCTGTTCTCGTTTGTCGGTGTGGCATGCCAGCCGGCTACGCTGACCCGTATGTACGCCATCAAGGAACCACGGGATTTGCCGTATGCGGGTCTGGTGGCCGCCATAGCTCAGGGGATTGCCTGTTTTGCGGCGACCATATTGGGCTTCAGCGTGATGTACCTTGTGGCAACGGGAGAAATCAACCCATTGGCCGTAGCTGATGAAGCGGTGTGGCATCTGGCGGATTATCTAGGAAGTGTAATGAATATTCTGATTGTCGCTTCTGTGATGGCAGCCATCATTTCCTCTGCCAGTATGTACTTGTCGATATCCGCCAGTATGTTGTCCAAGGATATTTTGAGTTGCTTTCGCATCCACTTTAAAGATCAAAAACAGATCCAGGCATATCGCATTGCCATCGCTATTCTGGGGATAATTGGAATAATTGTGGCTTCCACGAATTCTGAGATGGTGATTACCCTTGGCTTTTTGGGGTGGGGTACGCTTATGACCGTCACATTACCTGTGTTTGTAATCGGCATGGTCTGGAAACGCGCCACGCAGAAAGGCATGATGTTCGCCGCGGTTTCTGCTTTTATTCTCAATATAATTGCTTTGGCTTTGAATCAGCGGGGGTTTGTATGGCCTGCGGGACTTCCCTGGTATATGTATGTGATCTGCTTCACCACAGCGGGAAGTATCTTGGTATCCTTCCTAACGTATGATGAGAAAAAGGATTGCCTGGATAAAAAGCTGGAAGCGGTTATCGATCTATAATGGCTAAATGATAAAAGGGGCTGCTTCGGCGGCCCTCATTTTTTTGCATCCGATCAAGTATCAAAGAGTATTTTGATATGATTGTTTTGCATTTTTGGCATACTTGTAGTAAAGTTGAGAGTGTTATGGATCATATTTTGCAATTCGGAGGGCTGGAAATGGAGATAACCGTTCGAGATATTTATACACTACAATCACTTAAAACGAATATGGATTTGATCGCCGGTAAAGACGGTTTGGACCGGGTTGTGACATCAGTAAGCGTTATGGAGGTGCCGGACTTTGCGGATGGAAGTCTGGTGGCCGGTTTGTTTGTGTTGACGACATTGTATAATTTCAGCAAAGACGAGAAGCAGATGGTTGAAATCGTCAGGAAGCTGGCGAAAAACCAGGTTTCCGGGATTGTGATAAAAATCAATCGGTTTATCGATAAAATACCATCCAGCGTGATTGAGGAGGCGGATAAGCATCACCTTCCACTGTTTCATATGGAGGGGTTGCTGTTCAGTAATATGATTTCTGTGATTACCAGTGAGATTATTAGTAATGAGTTTAATAAAATAAAAACGGCAAATGAATATTATCAGGAAATATTTCTGGCATTGCTGAATGGGGAGAAGATCACCAGTTTCACAAAGAAAATAGGGAAACGTTTGGGCTACAGCTGCGCCTGCGTATCGGAGAAGGGCCGGGCCGTGGCACAGTATTTTACAGAGGATTTTGATAAAACGAGGATCAGGGAAGACTATTATGACAGGCTGTATTTAAAAATATTGCAGGCGGCTGACGAGCAGTCAAAGGAAAGCTCGGTTCTCCGGTTTGACGATTCCTATGTGTTTCCGTGCCGACTGAAAAAGGGCTTACTGGGATATTTTGTTCTGTGGAGCGTCAACGAATTGACGGAATATGAAATACTTTTATCGCAGCAAATGAAAAACTTTCTGTCAATGAAATTTATGGAGGAGTATGCGATCCAGGCGGATCAAAGAAGACGGGTCTCGGCAGTTCTGGACGAGATCCTGTTTGGAAAACACAACAAGCTGGACACGATCAAGGAAAGGCTGTATTTATTGGGATTCAAAGAAAATAAGGCCTACCGTGTGCTCCTCTTTTCAATCTCCGAAAAAGAGAATCAGTGGGGGATGGAATTGCTTTTGCGCAATACCCAGATGCAGTTCCAAGGCTCTGTGGCGTATTTCATAATGGAAGGCTTCGTTGTGATCTGCCCTACATCTGAGGACAGCGCGGCTACCACAGGAGGGTCGAAGAAATTCAAAACCCATGTCCGTGAGGCTATGAAACGGCTGCAGTTGGATTGCAAGGTGGGCTGCAGCACGAAGCAAAGCGATCTAAGAAAAATTTCAGAATGTCTCAATCAGGCAAAACAGGCGCTCAGCTATGGCAATGCCTTCGACACGCAGGAAACGGTTTATTGCTATGAAAACTTTTCTGAGATCAGCGCAATTTCATACATGTTGGGAACTGACGGAGAAACCCGGATCTATAAGACGATTATTGATCCGATTATGGAATATGACAGAAGCTATAACCAACAGCTCTGGATTACGCTGGTGGAATGCCTCTCCAGCAATACGCTGGAGGCGGCTTCAAAGGCGCTGCATATCCATCCCAGCACCCTTCGCTACCGGCTGCAGAATATTTACAACATAACGGGGTATGATTTTTTCAATAATATTGGAAAATATGTTTTGAACACAGCGTATATTCTTTACAAGCTCACATATTGAAAATGCCATGGCGGCCGGGAACGGATCTGATATTCCATACCGGCGGCCTCTTTTTTTGCCTGAAAAGGTCCAAAGCCGATCCTATAAAACTAGGAAAATGTGGCCTGATTATTCAGCGATACCTACATTGAGACAGCGGGACTTATTATGTTACATTGATAGCGTAACGAACATCGATATACATGATAAGGAGGTGTAGATCCCGTATGAATAAGGTTGGTATTATGGCAGCAGGCGCGTATATCCCGTATTTTTATATTGACCGGGATACCATTGCGGGGGCCTGGAATAAAAAAGGGATGAGGGGCGTGCGCAGTATGAAAAATGACGATGAGGACAGCGTGACCATGGCTGTGGAGGCTGCAAGGAGCTGTATCCGGTTCGTGGACCATGAGAGGATAACAGGTGTATTTTTCTCTTCTGTCTCAGCGCCCTATGAAGAAAAGTCCCATGCGGGTATTGTGGCGGCGGCCTGTGATCTGCCAAGAACGCTCAACACTGCGGATGTGATGGGATCTCTCAGGGGCGGCACCGGCGCGGTCAAGCTGGCGGCGGATGCAGCCTGCGTCAATCCGAAGGAGCAGTCGCTGGTAATTGCATCCGATTGCAGGAACGCGTATCCTAACAGTCGGAAGGAGCAGCTTTTGGGGGATGCGGCGGCCGCGGTCATAATCGGAAGCGAGAATCTGATCGCCACCATTGACGAGTATGTGGCGGTCAGCGATGAGATTGTGGATGTATGGCGTAATTCGGGTGAACGATTTGTGAATTGGGGTGAATCACGGTTTATTTTAGACGAAGGATATACCAGATCACTCTCATTTGCGGTAAACGAGCTGCTCTCAAAAATAGAGATGCAGCCGTCGGATTTCGACAAAGTGATCTTGCCGGCACCAGATCTGCGTGAATATTTGAGATTGGCAAAGCGTCTCGGTTTTTCGCCTGAACAGGTTCAGGATCCGCTGCTGCTGGAAGTGGGGGATTGTGGGACAGCACAGGTGCTTCTTCTTCTGGCAGCTGTCCTGGAGCGGGCAAGGCCAGGAGACCGTCTGCTGATCGCCAATTATGCCAATGGAGCGGACGCCATGGCGCTCACGGTGACGGAAGAGATCCTGAAAAAACGGGCGGTTACCTCGGTTGAAGCACTTCTTTCGGCGCGCAGGGAATTCAAGGAATACAGCCGCTTTCTGTCCTACCGTGAAATCTGCCCGACCGTTGAGAGCGTGTATAATCTCAAACCTTCAAACGCCCAGACCTGGCGGGAGCAGGACACGTTTTTGCGATTCAAGGGGAGCAAATGCAAGCGGTGTAAAACAGAGATATTTCCGGCAAACAGGGTCTGCCATAACTGTGGTTCCATTGATGAGTATGAGCTGGTGAATCTCTCGGACCGGACCGCGGCTGTCTATACCTTTACGCTGGATGAGCTTGCCGGCTCCGACGATGATCCGGTTGTAGGGCAGGTATGCGCAAATGATGAATTTGGCGTGCGGTATTACAATACTATGACAGATTTTGATCCTGACGAGGTGGCGGTTGGTATGGAGCTTGAATTCACGTTCAGGAAGATGAATGAACTGGGAAATTTCAAAAACTATTACTGGAAGTTCATGCCGGTCAGGGTAAAGGAGGGCGGTAAAACGTGAAGGACAAAGTAGCAGTTGTTGGAATGGGATGCAGCAAATTTGGTGAGCGCTGGGATTGCAGCATTGAGGATCTGATCGTTGAAGCGGTTACGGAAGGTCTTGCCGACGCGGGAATTGGTAAAGAGGATGTGGACGCTCTGTTTTATTCCTCCAGCTTTATTACAGGAGCCTCCGCCGTAGCGGTGGATGCGCTGAAGCTGGATGGAATTCCGGCTTACCACAATGAAAACTGGTGCTGTTCGGGGCATATCGCTCTAATACAGGCAGCTATGGCCGTGGCCTGTGGAGTATACGATACGGTACTAGTGCTGGGGGCGGAAAAGCTTAAAGATACAGGGGCCGGGGGACTGGGCGTCGGCCGGGGGAACACTCCTGTTATGGAGAATCGCAGAACCGCGCCGGGATCCTTTGGCCTGATCGGACAGCGCTATTTTCATGAATACGGGCTTACCTATGAGGAGGGGCGCAGGGCGCTGGCACGGATTGCAGTTAAGAACCATGCCAATGGATACTTATCGCCGAAAGCACATTTTCACAAATTAATCACCATTGAAGATGCATTGAAAGCTCCGATTATTGCCGCACCTCTAGGCCTGTATGACTGTTGTGGGACCAGCGATGGTGCAAGCTGTGCAATTCTTACCAGGGTGGATATGGCCAAGGGCTTCAGGAACGATCCCATCTACATCAAGGGTTTCGGTGTGTCTCATGGCTGCATGCCACATTACGATCCGAATTTCGACTGGCTGCATTTTCCGGCGCTGAAAAAGTCTTCCCAGGCAGCATACCGAATGGCAGGAGTTGAAAATCCGAGAGAGGCTCTAAGCATGGCGGAGGTGCACGATTGCTTTACAGTAACGGAGATGGCCATCTATGAAAATTTTGATTTTTGCGATGAGGGGACGGCTCATAAGCTTTTGCACGAGGGATATTTTGACCGGGACGGCAAAATACCTGTGAATGTGGATGGGGGTCTGAAATGCTTCGGTCATCCGGTCGGCGCAAGCGGAATACGGATGACGTATGAACTGTATAAACAGCTCCAGGGACGGGTGGACAACCCAAAACGCCAGGTAAAGGGGAATTTGCATCTGGGCCTGTCTCATACATTTGGGGGACCGCCCCAGTTGAGCGCGGTGTTGATTGTAGGAAATGAGCTGGGATGACGAGGGAGGAAGTAAAATGAACAGAGAAGGTGCTTTGAAAAATATAAACGTGCTGGATATGGGGAGAGTTCTGGCAGGCCCGCTGTGCTCTGCCATTCTTGGGGATTTGGGAGCGGATGTGGTGAAGCTGGAATCACCGGACGGGGATCTGGCGCGCACGTCACTGCCCCTGGGGGGATATTTTGCAGCGTTCAACCGGAGTAAACGGGGGATTACGCTCAACTTAAAGAGTGAGAAGGGGAGGGAAATTTTTCTCAAACTTGTGGAGAAGGCGGATATATTGGTGGAAAATTTCCGGCCGGGCGTGATGAAAAAACTGGGGTTGGATTACAGGCGCCTGCGGGAGGTAAATCCTGGCCTGATTTACGCCGCTGTTTCCGGTTATGGGCAGGAAGGGCCATATAGCCAGAGGGCGGGGCTGGATCCTGCGGCTCAGGCTATGAGCGGCATTATGAGCGTAACAGGCTTTCCGGGTTCGGATTCCGCCCGCTGTGGAGCTTCTGTGTGCGATGTTATGGCGGGGCTGCACGCGGCAATCGGCATTTTGGCCGCCCTTCACCACCGGGCGCTGACAGGGGAGGGACAGATGATTGACGTATCCTTGTGTGATGCCGGCGTGGTTGGAATGTCCAGTGTAACACAGCAGTATTTATCAACAGGGCAAATCCCGACGAAATTGGGAAACGGTTATGTGGCATACGCGCCAGGCGGCTGCTACCGGGCTTTAGACGGGGAAGTGGTAGTGAATGGGGCCAACTGGGAGGCTTTCTGCAAATCCATTGAAAGAGAAGATCTTCTTGAAAATCCGGATTATGAGAGCGTTACCAGCCGGGTCAGGAACCGAGACCGTCTGGATGCGATCATCAATGAGTGGACTGGTACAAGGACGGTGGAGCAGGTGGTCGAAATTATCACAAGGAACCGGAATGTGGCGGCTCCTGTACTGAATGTGGAGCAGGTGGTGAAGGATGAACACATTGCTGGTGTCCGTAATATGTTCACGACCGTTAATTTGGAAGGATATGGGGATATTAAGATTACAAGTCAGTGTATCAAAATGAGCGGCACACCGGCCCAGGTTTCTGACCCGCCGGCAATGGGGCAGCATAATCTGGAGATATTTAAGTCATTGGGGTATACGGAAGAAGAAATCGGACAGTGGAAGGAAGAGAAGGTCATATAATCAGGGGGAAATGGATGAGATGAAGAAAACATATACAAAGTTCCAAGGTTGGAATATAGTGATTCTGTCAACGCTGATCATGACATTTGTGGGTAATTTCCAAAGCAATGTCCATACGGTTGCCAACGGAATTATGATGGCGAGCCCGGGCAATACCATATCCCAGGTAACGCATGGGTTTGTGTGGACCGTTGTCATAGCGGCCGGCGTTATCCTGGGGCCGGTGGCCGGATATTTGAGCGATAAAATCGGCGCGAAAGCGCTGTACATAACCGGTTCGGTGGTTTCAGTGATCGGCGGTTTTGTGTTGGTGCAGTTTCAGCCGAATAATGGTTTTATCTATGTGTTGAATTGTGGTATTGTATATTCAATCGCCTTTATGTTCACCGGTTCCGTCACAGGGCAGACCCTTGTAAATAACTGGTTGTTCAAATTGCGGGGCAGGGCCAGTGCGTTGATCAATACCGGGACCGTGTTTGCCGGCGTGGTTACACCGATTATCGCCAACGCTATAATCAACCGGGCTGGCGGCGATTGGAAGGCTGCATATTACTTTTATGGCGCCACAAGTATCGTGGGAGTCGTCATGGCGCTGTTTTTGATCAATAAGCCCTCTGATATCGGGCAGTATCCTGACGGTAACCCCAGTGCGTTGGCACAAGGGGAGGGCGGACAGAGCGTCACCTATAAAGTTTATAAGAATGTGGATCTGACGAAACAGTATACCCTGGCAAGTGCACTCAAAACGCCGTTCTTCTGGCTGCTGTTGACTGTTTTTATCGGGCTTCAGGCGCTGTCCAGTTATTTGATGAGCCCGGGCACTTTGATGTTTTTGGAAGCGGGCTTTGATATGTCGCAGATTTCCCCTGTGCTCTCGATCCGTCAGGTGATCCGGCTGGTTTTCCTGCTGTTGATGATGAAATATATGGACCGGATTGAACCGCTGAAATTGCTGGGTATTATTTGTGGCTGTACGGCGTTGGGATATTTCCTTTCCGCGAATCTGCACGCCTATTGGCAGGTGTTTGCGTTCTATGCAGTGGGAAGCATCGCAAACTCTACATGTCTGAGCATGCCGGGCGTGATTTTGGGAAATATTTACGGTTATAAACATATCGGTAAAATTTATGGATTTGTCTACGCGGTTGCAGCGCTGGTGTCTTCACCGCTGTCCACGTTAAATGGCGTCATCCGTCAGAGTACGGGGTCGTACATGATCGCCAGCTATCTGCACGCGGGAATCGGTGCGGCTACCGTGCTTCTGATTTTGGGATCGCTGGTCATGCTGAAAAGAGAGATCGCAAGGATGTCCGTCTAACCGGAGGAGATTTTAATCGTTTTGTATTGAAAGGGGTAATCATATGTTAGAGAGATTAAAACAGCTTCAGATGTATCTGAATGGAAGCGAACGGGAGCAGTTTTTGGATTATTATGCCGCGCGGTTTTTTACCGGCTCGGTTACATTTTCGGAGGACGAGATGGTTGGGACCTTATATCTTGAGAACGGCCATGTTACCAAAGTGGAAGAGGGGGAGCCTAAAGGCGGCGTGGATCTGGCAATGGGGTTGACAAAAGAAATGTGGGATGCATTTCCCAAGTTTAAGAGAAGCTCTGTCCGTGCGGAGCATCGATTCACCGGAAAGCCGGGATTTTATATTAAAATGAGCGAGCCCATCAGATGGCGGCAATTCAACTGCATGGTAGCCCAAATTCTCAGAATCTATTCCTATATCCGGGAGGATAAGCCACTGTATTATGATATCCCGGAACGGAATACGGAGCCGGCGGCATTTCCTAATTCCATTGATATTATTAGGGGGTTCTATATCACGGTAAACGGGGTCAAGATCTATGTGGAGACCAATGACGGACCGGAGGATAGACCGGCCGTTGTATGTCTTCACACAGCTGGGAGAGATAACCGGCAGTATCACGGTATTATGCAGATCACAGGAGATAAATACAGGCTCTACGCAATCGACATGCCGGCTCATGGAAAGAGCTGGCCGCTGCCCGGACGGAATACGGTTATTTCGGACTACAAAACATACGGAAAGTGGATTTGGGACTGCATCACCGCTTTGGGCTTGGAACATCCCATTGTGATCGGATGTTCCATGGCCGGAGGAATTGTGTACCACATCGCCCAGGAATATGCGCCTGCCGCCGTGATCTGTATGCAGGGAACCCACAATACAGCAATGGATGGCGGGAATATGATGGAAGTGATGAAACATCCCGGTAACAACATCGCGGTTACGCAGAGAGAGTTTTCGGATGCGCTGATCGGATCCAGGACGCCGCAGTCACGGGTGGATTTTATCCGCTGGGGAGTGGAAACTGAAACAAGCGTGGTAAAATACGGGGACTTTTCCGAGTGCAATTCCTTTGATGTTACAGATAAAATGGATCAGATTACCTGTCCGGTGAGGATTATTGAGGGACTTGACGATGTGGGATATACCATTGAGATGGCTCGGGACAGCTACAATTTGCTGGTGAACTGTAAAAATAAGGAGCTGATTGCCCTCGAAGGCTATGGTCATTTCATCATTGTTGAAAACCCGGAAAAAGTATGCGAGGTGATCGATGAGTTGGTTGATAGCATGCGAACAGGAGGGGACGTATCATGAAACGGGCGTATGTAGAGATTGAGGAAGGACAGATGCACTATCGCTGCGCGGGAAGCGGGGAAGCGATCATCCTGCTGCACATGTCCGGCAGTTCCTCCGATGAATTTGAGCAGACAGGGAGTCTGCTTGCAGCAAGCCATGCCGTTTACGCCCCGGATTTGCTCGCTTTTGGAGGCTCGGATAAACCTCCGCGTGTTTATACGTTAAAGGAACATGCTGAAACGGTGATTGAATTTATGGACTGTCTAGGAATTAAAGCCGCTTATTTCGTTGGAAACCTGGTAGGTGCCAACATAGCCGTGCATGTGGCTATGTCGAGTCCTGAGAGAGTAAAGGGGCTGTTTCTATTTTCATTGTGTTATAGTGCAGATTACGAGGAATTCAAGTCTTATGGATCGCTGCCGGTATACCAGCCGATTCCGGTATCGGAGGATGGAAGCCATCTGGTGGAAATGTGGAAAAGGACACAGCGCTATCAGGAGACCACGGATGTGATCAGCGCCAGAACGCTGTGTATGCATTTGGCGGGGGAATGGAGCGAATCTCTGCATTTTGCATTGTTTAGCGACATTGATTTGACGGAATGCCTGAGAGAGATTAAAGCACCGGTCAAATTGGTCGGGTCTCCGGCAGAGGAAGAAAAGCTCAGCCGTGTGGCAGAGTTAATGCCGAACGCGGAATATGAGATTGTAAATGATCTCAACCCGTTTTTTGATCGTAAGTACCCGGAGCGGTTTTCGCAAATGGTGAGAGAATTTTTTGATCAATAGCAGAGCTGCAAAAAACAGGCCGCCCGGCCGATCCAGGGAATGGATCCGGCCGGGCGGCCTGTTTTTTTCTGTAGTTTACACGGACGCACACGGTTCTGTCCGTTTTTCGATGTATTCAGGGACTTTCGCGGGATCGATGTCCAGGGCTACGGAGAGCTCGCCGTACAGCAGCTTCTGGGCAATCTTGATCACGTCCCGCTGGTTGCCGGAGAGAGCTTTACCGCTTCGCTTGCCGGAAATGGACTGGCGGGTGATCTCCTTGATCATAGCGCCCAGCTCCAGGCAGTTGCCGGATTTGAGAATCTGCTGGTGGGCTTTGGCCTGCTCCTTGTAGTTGGCATGAGGCTCGCAGGCGATGTCCGGCCAGGACAGGACGAAGCGCTCCGCTTCCTGTTTGGTCATGATCTCTCGCATCAGAACCTTGTCGCTGTCCACCGGGATATAGATGGTGGTATCATTCTCAAAGCTGGGTGTCAGGGAGTAGTACAGTCTGTCGCTGCCGGAGAAATCCATGCTGGATATGTCGTTTACGCGGCACACGCCTACGGTTCCATAGAATATAAAAGCTCCTTTTTTAAACAAATTCACACCTTTCTGAACGGATGATGTTCCAGTGATTACGCGGGTAATCTAATAATTATAGCACACTTTTATGCTTATGTAAACCTGTATGCTGAAATTCTTCTGAATTGCTTATTTCGCTATTAAGTGGTAGACTTAAAAGAAATGGAACAAGGTGGATATTGGCGGCAGTTCGATGGAGAAATAGTGAGATGGGACGTATATTAAAGAAACTGAAATATTTTTGGGATTGTCGGACGTTTGCCAGCCAGCTGACGGCCGTTTTTTTGGTGGTTTTTTTCGTGCTGGTTGTCATACTTGGGGGGACGGGCAGCTATCTTTTCAGACAAATTCTTGAGTCGAAAATAGAAGAGTCTTTCCAGCAGACACTGAGACAGACCGGTAAAAATATTGATACCACGCTTTCAATCTATAAGGATTCCATCAGCCAGCTTGCCATAGACAGAGACCTGCTGTGGAATCTGAAGAATTTGGATTTGACGCAAAAAACGGAAATCAGGAAACAGGCGGAAGAACAGCTGGAAGACCGTTTGATGGATTATATGGCCTATCAGTCGGACGTGCGTTTTGTGTCGGTGGAGACGGCAGACGGCGTTATTTACAGCTTTGACAGGACGCAGAACCGTTCGATTTACCGGAATGTATCGGAACTGCACAAGAAATATTTTGACCAGGGACTGGTGGAGGCGCGCCAGGGGGTCAAGGGAATTTGGATGCGGACGGAGTATCTGGACCGCGTTGGAACCAGAGAGTATTATGTGTATACATTTGGCAAACAGATCTATGACTGGAATATCAACCGCTATCTCGGCAGTCTGCTGGTAAGTATTGAAGAAGAGCGTTTGGCGGATATTTGCGGGGAGGCTCAGATATCAAAGAATCCGAATGTCAATAGCTTATTTATCGTAGATTCCGAGCAAAGGATCGTGTCCCACAGCAATAAATCGCTGATTGGTAAAACAATGTATGAGGCGATCAATTTTGATGGGATGAAGGTGTTTCAGGAAACACTTCCAGCATCAGGCTGGACCGTTGTCAGCCTTTTGAATCAAGGTTATATTTATAATCAGGTGAGAAATGTCCAGAGAATGGTTTTGCTGTCCTGCGCCATGCTGGGAATCGTGGCGGTGGTGATGATTGCGTTTGTCTCGCGGCGTATGACCCGGTATGTCAAAAATATCGTATCCACGATGCATGAAGTGGAATCAGGCAAACTTTCCGCTACCGTGGGGGTGAATCGCGATGAGAAAAATGAGTTGAACCTGATTGCTGTCCATTTCAACGCGATGATGGATAAGATCAATGAACAGGTGAAGATGGTAAAAATTGCGGGAGAGAAGGAAAAGGAAGCGGAGATCAGGGCGCTGGAAGCCCAGATCAACCCTCATTTTATCTATAATACGCTGGATTCGATCAACTGGCTTGCAATCGAGAACGGACAGGACGAGATCAGTAGCATGTTGAGTCAGTTTGCTCAGATTCTGCGCTATCAGATTCAAAAAAGCAATGGGATCGTCACGATCGAGGAGGAGCTGGGGTATCTGGAAAAATATCTGTTTTTGCAGAAGAAGCGCTTTATGGACAGCTTTGAGTATTTGATAGAGTGCCAGGAGACGGTTAAAAGCTGTAAAATCCACAAAATGATTTTCCAGCCGTTTATCGAAAATTCCATCCTGCACGGATGTGCGAAATTGGACTACGGAGGGTTTCTTAAAATTCAGATAGAGGAGCTGGATGAAGCTCATTTGAAGTTCGGGATTGCGGATAACGGAGCTGGGATGGAGCCGGAACAGGCGAGACGGTTGTTTTCGGAGGGCGGCAGCGGCGGCTCCATCGGCGTCGCAAATGTGCTGGCGCGCTTGAAGGCTTATTATGGGGAGTGCTACTCGATCCATGTGGACAGTATGCCGGGAGCGGGGACGTCCATTGAGGTGGTGATCCCAAAGCAGGACGGGAGTGGAGACAGGGATGAAAATACTGATTGTTGAAGACGAAATCAAGACTCTGAACGGAATCGAGCGGTTAATCGAGCAGCTTGGAGAACCCTACGACGTGGTGGGAAAAGGGCGCAACGGTCTGGAGGGGATCGAGCTGGCGCTGCGGGAGAAGCCAGACTTGATTATGACGGATATACGGATGGGGGAAATGGACGGCTTAGAGATGATAAAGCAGCTCAATGACCGCAGATTTACCTGCAAATACCTGATTCTCAGCGGCTATGCGGATTTCCAGTACGCCAGGGAGGCGATGACGCTTGGAAGCGTGGATTACCTCTTAAAGCCGATGACGAAGGACATGTTAAAAGAGGCGCTCTGTAAAATCGACGGTATCCTGGAACATGAAAAGGCCAGCATCCGAGTATCGTCCTACAGCACGCAGGAGCTGTTTGAGCGAGTGTTTCTTGCGCCGGAGATCAGCGGCCCCGTGTTTCGGACGGAGTTTGGCAGCCGGTTTGAGGAGGGGGAGGAGCTTCATCTGCTTTTGGTGAAGGGGGAAAACAGGTTCGTGGACGCGGTGAAAAAGCAGATTGTAGAACAGCTGCGTCAGGGCATGGACCCGGATCGGATGATAGTTTGCGCGCAGAAGGGCAGCCAGGAGATTTATGTGCTGATCCGGGGGGAAGAGCGGGCTGCGGTTAAAGGTCTAATAGACCGGCAGATTCAACGCCTGTACAGGGACGGACTGGACGACATGGTATGTTCCTTTCACAGCTTTCGGGGAATTGAAAATCTTGAGGATGCTGGAAAACGGGTGAGGGATAATGCCGGGTGGAGTCTGACGTTGGGAAGGGGGCGCATAGTCAGCGATGAGCTCATCCGCGGGCTGTCCATTCAAAAATTGGTCTATCCGTCCAATCTGGAGCAGGCGATCATCCGTCGGATCAACAGTGGGGAGCTTGAGGAGGTCGAGAAAGATATCCAGGCGTTTGTACAGTTTCTGAGCGACAAAACATATGCCTGCGCCGATATCCGGGAGGCTTTGGTATGCCTCACGGTAGCGGTTTTATATGCGATCCGCAAAGCCAGCTATGGAGTCTACGAAAATATCAGCCATCTGAACCTGATGGATTGGATCCGGCAGCTCCTTTTTACGGATCATTATATCCGGATTATGATGAACGTGCTTATGCAATACCGCCATTACCACGACGGGCTGCACCATAACACCCATCCGCTGGTACAAAAGGCGCTCAGAATCATTGATTTGGGTTACCAGGGGGAGTTGTCGCTAGAAGAGATTGCGGGCGGACTGAACGTAACGCCGGAGTATTTGAGCACGCTGTTTATCCGGGAGCTTGGAATCAAATTTACAACCTACTGCACGCAGCGCAGGATTGAATGTGCCAAGCACCTGTTGGCGGACCCAAACCGGAAAATATACGAGGTTGCCGCGGAAAGCGGTTATGGGGACGTGAAGTATTTTTGCAAGGTCTTTAAAAAATACACCGGTTTAAGCCCGGGAGAATATCAAAAAAACCAAAGTTAGTTTGCTTTTTTACACCTTTCTTAGATATGTCGGATTTACCGGAGCGACGGGAGCATGCTATACTAAGGCCATAAAACAGAGAGCAAAGGCCTTGAATCCCTGAAAACAAAAAAGATAACCAAGGAGCGGACGATGATGAGGAAGGGTTTGATTAAAAAAGCGGCGGTATTCGCGATGGCGGGCTGCCTGACGGCAGGTTTAGCGGGGTGTTCCGGCGGGACCCAGAGCGGTTCAGGCGCAGTGGCGGATCAGAGCCAGGCGGCGGGAGAGACGGGAAATACGGCTGAAAAAACAAAGATTACATTCTGGGCGCCGTTCAGCGGCGGGGACGGAGATGTGATGACGGCCATGGTGGATGAATTTAATGAGCAGAGTGCGGATATTGAAGTAGAATTCATGATTTTTAAGGGCGAGGAGTATTACACCAAGCTGCTGGCCGCTATGACCTCGGATTCCGCCCCTACCGTCGCGGTGAATCACATCACCAGAGTGAAGGAATATGTAACGGATGATTTGCTGGAGCCCCTCGATAAGCTGGCAGAAGCGCAGCAGGTCGATTGGACGGATTTCACCCAGAAGCTCCAGGTGGCTTCGGTGGTGGATGGAGTTCATTATTGTATGCCCATTGACACACATTTACTGCTGATGCACTATAATGTGGACGAATTTAAGAATATGGGACTGCTGGCAGAGGACTCCACAGTTCAGGTTCCCAAAGGGGAAGAGGCGTTCTTCGAATTTTTTGAGGGCGTCAAGGCCAAGATGGACGGAGGAAAGATGGCGATCTCCGGCACCTCGTCCAACGGCCTGCCGATGTATCTGTGGTCCACGCTTCTGGCGCAGTACGGCGGAAGCATCTGTGATGAGACCGGGAAGACGGCTACGCTGAACACAGAGGAGAATAAACGGGCGTTAAGTACCATGATGAGAATGGTGGATACGGGGATCTGGCCAAAGAATCAAAAAAATGGCGGAGAGCTGTTCACCGGCAGGATTGCAGCCGCCACGATCAATGGCGACTGGGCGATTCCTACGTTCTCCGGTACGGAGGGACTTAACTTCGTGTCCATGCCGTTCCCACAGATCGGAGAGAAGGAGGGCGTGTACGCTGATTCCCACACTCTGGTGATTCCCAAGAGCGACAGCGTGACGGACAAGGAGAGAGAGTCCGCAATGATCTTTATGAAATGGATTACGGATCACACTGCCAAATGGGCCACTGTAGGCCATATTCCCAGTAGACAGACCGTGATTGATTCGGAAGAGTTTAAGAGTCTTCCGTATATCCCACAGTACGCAGAGGCAGCTCAGAACGCGTCCTTCTTCCCGCAGGTGTGCGGCGTTGCCGGTATGACGGAGGTTGTTCAGCGCGAGCTGACATCGATGGTTGCCGGGGAACAGGATGTGGAGACTACCGCAGCCAACATGCAGGAGCAGTTTCAGAAGATTCTGGATTCTTATAACTGACAAAGCGGCAGCCGGTCAACCATAAGCGTTAAAAGGCGCTTGCTGAAAAAAGAATGCTCTTTTCAGGCAGGCGTCTTTTTTGCGCCCTAAATGCAGGGCCGGAGCGAAGAAAGGGGAGCGGAACATGAAAAAAGATAAACGAAAATCCGGCTGGAGGGAACAAGCCGTAGCCTGGTGTTTTCTCTTGCCGTATGTCCTGTTTTTTGCGGGATTTTTAATGTATCCCATTTTAAAAGGGATGAAGCTCAGTCTATATGACTCCACACTGGGAGGTAAAGAGGTCTTTATCGGGCTGGGAAATTATATGGAGATGTTCCGGGATCCCGGTTTCTGGGAAGCTTTGTGGAACACGATATTTTATGTGCTTATCTCCACACCGGTTATGGTGGTGGTAGGATTTATATTCGCACTGTTTATCAATTCAAAAATCAAAGGGATCACCTTTATACGGACCTGCCTGTTTTCTCCCTATGTGCTCTCGATGTCCGTGGTGACCGGCCTGTGGATCTTTATTTTCCAGCCCTATACGGGGCTGGTGACGAGGTTGACCAGCTGTCTGGGGATCGGTGAGATGTACTGGCTCAACACCAGGGGCCTGGTATGGGTCGCAATTTTAATAACGACTGTGTGGTGGACGGTGGGATTTAATATGATTCTGTTTTTAGCGGGATTGCAGGACGTACCGGAGGACGTATACGAGGCGGCCCGCATCGACGGAGCAGGACAGCGGCAGATCCTGTTCGGGATTACGATTCCTATGGTGAAAGACTCCATTGGGCTGGTCGTCATGCTTCAGATGATTGCGTCGTTTAAGCTGTTCGGCCAGACGTATCTGATGTCGGGCGGAGGACCGGGAACATCCACCCGAACCATTGTACATTATATATACGAAACTGGATTTACCAACCGGCATATGGGAAGCGCGGCAGCTATGTCCGTGGCATTTTTTGCAGTTGTATTGGCGGCCAGCCTGATTCAGAACCGTATATTTGCCAAGGAGGGATAACCGTGAAAAAAAGAAAGAAAATCAAACTGTCCGGCATTTTTCTGTATCTTCTGATCTACGGTACGGCGCTGTTATGGCTGTTCCCTGTGGTCTGGATGATCGTGTCGTCCTTCAAGCCCTATGGAACGCCTGTGAGCATTTTGCAGGAAGTATTTTCGGGAAAGTTTACAATGGACAACTATCGGATCATTCTGGAGAAGGCGCCAATTCTCAGATGGACATTTAACAGCTTTTTCGTGTCAGCCACGGTTACACTGTGTACCCTGGTGATCACGTCGCTGGCCGCTTATGCGCTTTCAAAGCTGAAGTTCAAGGGGAAAGGGGTTGTTTTTCTGCTGATCGCCTCCGGTATGATGATTCCTATGGAATCCATTATCATTCCCCTTTATCAGGCAATGGCTCAGGCGAAGCTTCTCAACACATATGCGGGTCTGATTTACCCAAGTCTGGCTTCTCCGATCGGGGTACTGATTATGAAACGGTTCTACGACAGCATACCCAACGACCTGATTGAGGCGGCTGTGTTGGATGGGGCGGGGCCGTTTGCGCGGTGGTGGAATATCTGCCTTCCAGTATCTAAATCCTCCATGGCGGCGGTCGGTATTTTTACATTTACCTCAGCATGGAATAACTTTTTGTGGCCGTTCCTCTCGATCACATCGGAGAAAATGATGACGCTTCCGGTGGGAATCCCACAGTTTCAGGGGGCGAATTTGTCAGAGTTTACTCTGCCGATGACGGCCAGCGTGGTTGCCAGCGTACCGGCGATTATTGTGTTTATCATATTTCAGAAGCAGATCATTAAAGGAATTGCCATGACAGGCATCAAGGGATAATACTACAAAAAAGGCGGGATAAATCGATGATACAAGTGCAGACGATACCGAGAAATGAATATCCGAGACCCCAGTTTGTGCGTGAGAGCTGGATGAACTTAAACGGCTGGTGGCAGTTTGAGTATGACGACAGGGACGAGGGAGTCCGCAACAGGTGGTATGCGGAGGCGGAACTTGGCAGGAGGATCAACGTGCCTTACGTCTATCAGACAAAACTTTCCGGCATCGGGGATACGGAGTTTCACCCCATCGTGTGGTATAAGCGCACATTTTATATTCGGACAAACGGGCGGAATTCCAGATGGCTTTTAAACTTCGGAGCGGTTGATTACCAGGCGGATGTCTGGATAAACGGAGCCTACGCGGGGAGGCATCAGGGAGGACACACGTCATTTACATTTGACATTACGGAACTGCTGGAAGACGGAAATAATACGCTGACGGTGAGGGCCGGAGATGAACCCTTCAATCTGGAGCTGCCCAGGGGAAAGCAGTTTTGGAAAGAAAAGTCGGAAAATATTTTTTATACGGGAACTACCGGGATTTGGCAGACGGTATGGCTGGAGGAAGTACCGGACAACTATGTGCGCAGGTTGTTTATGACCCCGGATATAGACCAAAAATCCATAAAGATGGAAATACTTGCCGCCCGTCCGGTGGACGGAACGGTGGGGATCCGGATTTCCTATAAGGGACAGACCATGGTGGAGGATGAGGCGCGGATGTTTAAGGGGAAACTGGTGCGCTCGTTTTTCCTGGATCAAAATATCAATTTGGAGTGGGAACATCGGAAATATGAGTGGACGCCGGAAAATCCCGTCTTATTTGATGTGAGGCTGAGCTTTGTATCTGGAGACGGCGAAGCCGACCGAATCGATTCCTATTTCGCCATGCGCAAAGTGAGTGTGGAAAACGGAAGGTTTTTATTGAATAACCGGCCTTACTACCAAAAACTTGTCCTGGACCAGGGGTACTGGGAAGATTCGCTTTTGACAGCTCCGACGGATGAGGATTTTGTCAAGGACATCCGTCTGGCTAAGGAGATGGGATTTAACGGGGCCAGAAAGCATCAGAAGGTGGAGGATCCCAGATATTTGTACCATGCAGACCGTATGGGATTTCTGGTTTGGGCGGAATACTCCAACGCCTATATCTATTCCAGGGAGTACGCAGAGCGCATGATGCCGGAGTGGACGGAGGCGGTTTTGCGGGATTACAATCACCCGTGCCTTGTAGCCTGGGTACCGTTAAATGAATCCTGGGGAGTGGACGGTATTATGTACAACAGGGAGGAGCAGGCCCATTCCCAGGCTATGTATTACCTGACAAAGTCACTGGATCAAACCAGGCTGGTGATCTCCAACGACGGCTGGAACCATACGGTTTCGGACCTTTTGACAATCCATGATTATGAAGGGAAAAAGGAGGCCTTGCTGAAGCGGTATCAGTCAAAGGAAAGGATTATAAACGATATGCCGGCAAACAGGACCCTTCTTGCCCATGGATTTTCTTACGAGAATCAGCCTGTGATTGTGTCGGAATTTGGAGGTATTTCCTTCAAAATGGAAGAGATGGAAGGGTGGGGATATACCAGCACGAAGTCGCCTGAAGAGTATGCCCTCGCCTATGAGGCGGTGGTGTCGGCAATGTTTGAGTCAGAGGCGGTGCAGGGTTTTGTCTATACGCAGCTCTGTGATGTTGAGCAGGAAACCAACGGTCTTCTGACTTACGCAAGAGAACCAAAGATTCCTCTGGAAATGATACGGCGGATTAATGAAGGAGGGCGGGGATAGTATGGCGGAAGTAATCACAATCGGCGAGACGATGGTATGCTTTACGCCGGATTGTCTGTCTCCGCTTCGGTATGTCGATGGCTACCATACGAGAATCGCCGGCGCGGAGAGCAATCTGGCGGTGGGACTGGCAAAGCTGGGACACCGGGCGGCGTGGATCAGCCGCCTGGGAGATGACGAATTCGGGCGATATGTACAGAATGCAATCCGCGCGGAAGGCGTGGATACAGAATCCGTCCGTTTTGATGGGGAGCACCCCACCGGGGTCATGTTTAAGGAAAAAAGTTGTGGGGAAACGAGCGTATATTATTACCGGAAAAATTCGGCTGCCGCCGCCATGAGTCCGTTGGATCTGGACGAGGAGGACTTTCGGAGCGCAAAAATGTTACATCTGACCGGAATCACCCCGGTGCTTTCCCAGTCCTGTCGGGACGCTGTGTTTTATGCGCTGGATCTGGCGGAGCGGTTTGGTCTTGACGTGAGCTTTGATCCAAACATACGCCGCAAGCTATGGGGGGACGAGGATTATCGTCCATTACTGCGGGAACTTTGCAGCCGCAGTCATTATCTGTTTATGGGAAAGGACGAAGCGCTTGCGCTGTATGGGACATCGGAACCGGATAAGCTTCTTCAACAGATTTCAAAAGAAACGGGCGTGGTGCGGACAATCGTCGTGAAGGACGGGGCCAATGGCGCCTGGGCTGCGGACCACACCAATCAAGTTCGGTTGGAACCAGCCGAATGCCGGTGCGTAGACCCCATTGGAGCCGGAGATGCGTTTGATTCCGCATTTCTGGCGGGCGTGTTGGAGGGAAAGGATCTGTGGTACTGCGGGCGTATGGGCGCCGTTGCCGGGGCCATGGCTACGGAGACGGATGGGGATACGGAAGGGTACCCAGATCGCAACAAGTTGGAGCGCAGGTTGAACAACCAGAATGAAATTTATCGTTAGAGGGAGGAACATGATGGACACGAGACAGATATTTGAACAGAATCCGATCCTTGCGATTATGAGAAATGTGCCGTTGGAGGATACGCTGAATTATGCCGAAGCCATTGTGAACGGAGGCGTCAAATGCTTTGAGGTGGCGCTTAACGGAGCGCATGCCTGCCGCCAGATCACCCTGTTGCGCGGAGAGTTTGGCGGTGATATCGTGGTGGGAGCCGGGACTGCAATCACAGTTGAGCGCGCTGTAAACGCAATGGAGGCGGGAGCGCAATTTTTGCTGACGCCCTCCGCACAGCCGGAGATTCTGGCCTATTGCAGAGAGCGGGGAATCGCGCTGCTGCCGGGAGCGCTTACCCCCACAGATGTTGCCCTCTGCGTAACGCACGGATTTCATACCATGAAGCTGTTCCCGGCAGGCGATATGCCGGTGAACTATATAAAAAGCCTGAAGGGACCCTTCGACGGCACGGATTATGTGGCCATTGGAGGCGTTGACTGTCAGAACATCGGATTATTCTTTCGCAACGGCTTTCTGGGAGCCGGACTGGGGAGCAATATTATGCCGGCAGAGGCTATAGCGTCGAAGGATTGGAAAGCGGGAACTGCCTGGGTGAGAAAAATAGTGGAAGCGGCACTGGACGGCAGGGCAGCTTTTGAACAGAAAAAACGGGATAAGGAGTGAGCAATATGAGGATCAGTGGTGTCAATACATATCTGGTGCGCCCGCGCTGGGGATTTGTGGAAATTCAGACAGATGAGGGAATTGTGGGATGGGGGGAGGCCGTATTAGAGGGGCATGCGTCCACAGTGGCGGCTTGTGTGGAGGAGATGTCGGATTATCTCATAGGAGCAGATCCTATGAAAATTGAGGATATCTGGACCGTGTTATACCGGGCGGGATTTTACAGAGGCGGCGGGGTGCTTATGAGCGCCATTGCCGGAATCGATCAGGCATTGTGGGATATCAAGGGAAAGCATTTTCAGACTCCGGTTTATGAATTGATGGGCGGCAGCTGCCGGGATCGGATGCGGGTTTACAGCTGGGTGGGCGGAGACCGTCCTACAGATGTGGGCGCAGCGGCAAAGGAGCGGATGGACGCGGGATTTACAGCTGTTAAAATGAACGCCACGGAAGAGCTTCAAATGATCGACAGCTATGAGAAAATCGATCAGGTGCTGGAGCGCGTGGGAGCGATCCGGGATGCGTGCGGAAAATACTTTGGGATTGCGATTGATTTCCACGGCCGTGTCCATAAGCCCATGGCGAAAATCCTTGCAAAAAAGCTGGAGGAATATGATCCTATGTTTTTGGAGGAGCCGGTGCTGTGCGAGCACATGGAGAATTTTAAGGAGATTGCGGCCTGCTGTAATATTCCCATTGCCACGGGGGAGCGCCTGTTTACCAAATATGATTTCAAGCGGTTATTTGAAGCAGGGGGAGTGGATATTATTCAGCCTGATTTGTCCCATGCCGGAGGAATTACCGAGGTGAAGAAAATTGCCGCTATGGCGGAAGCGCACGATGTTGCGCTGGCTCCCCACTGTCCGTTGGGACCGATCGCGCTGGCCTCCTGTCTCCAGGTCGATGCCACCAGTTACAATGCGGTGATTCAGGAGCAAAGTATGGGAATCCACTATAATGTCGGGAAAACGGTTTTGGATTATGTAAAAAATAAAGAAGATTTTGAGTTTATTGACGGATACGTGAAGCTTCCGGTAAAGCCGGGAATTGGCGTTGAGGTTAATCGGGAGCTGGTGCTGGAAGAGAGCGTTTGTCCCCACAAATGGAAGAATCCAGTGTGGAGACATAAAGACGGCTCAGTCGCAGAGTGGTAAGAATTGTTAAGAAACCAACAACATACATGGAGTAGGGGCCGGTTTTATTTCCGGCCTCTGTTTATTCCCGATCGATGGCTGTATCCTTTTTTATCATTCCCCCTGCAAAAACCCTCTCACCCGCTCCACCGCCTTCTCCCCATCCTGCCGTCCCAGATCGTACATCTGGCGGATTTTGTCCGGGTCGTGCTCGGTGCGGTGGATTTTGATGGTCCGGCTGGGGCGGATCACCAGGATTTCACCGGCCTCTTCCATGCGTCTGATTTCGTCCAGCTGGCGGTTGTACATCAGGTGGCGGCGGGCCATGGTCTCCACGAAGTTGGGGTAATCGCGGTAGACGCGGTGCAGAAGAGGCGTCATGCGGTTGGGCTTTTTTCGGTAGCTCATGGGGCGGGTGGCTACGACCACGCAGCGCTTGTAGCCCATTTTGCGGAAGGCGGCCACGGGGATAGAGTCGGCCACGCCGCCGTCCAGCAGCTTGCGGCCCTCCAGCTCCACGATGTGGGCGGCCAGTGGCATGGAGGCGGAGGCCCGCACCCAATCGATCTGATCGCCCCGGAGGTTCTCGCAAAGCTTGTAGACCGGCTCACCGGTTTCCACGTCGGTGCAGGTCACGTAGAAGTCCGTGTCCGAGGCCTCAAATGCCTCGTTGTCAAAGGGGTCCAGGGTTTCCGGGAGCTGGCGGTAGCAGAAGTCGGTTCCGCAGAGCTCACCGGTTTTGATCAGGGAGCGGAAGCTCATGTACTGGGGATCGCGGCAGTATTTTAAATTGTAGCGGATGGATCGCTCCCGCTGGCCGGCCACAAAGCTGCAGCCGTGGATGGCCCCGGCGGAGACGCCGATCACCCCGTCCACATGGATATTCTGTTCAAGAAACACGTCCAGGACTCCGGCCACATAGATGCCTCTCATGCCGCCGCCCTCCAGGACCAGTCCGGTTTTTTCAGGATTCATATGATTACACCTCGATTGAAAGATTGATGACAGCCCGGTTGGGAAAACCAGGAAACTCGCTGTTTATTAGAGTAACACTTGTTGGGCCGCGTGTCAAATGGAGGTGTGGAAAATGCCCCTGTGGCGGATGGGAAATCCGGGCGCAGGGGCATTTTATAAGCGAAGGGGCGGCTGGGGGATGGCTTCCGCAGCTGCATTGGATATTCGTACGCCGCCTCCCTACACGTCGTACACGGACCCGTCGTAGGCGGTCTGGGCGGAGATGCTTCTCTGCCGGGGCGGGAATTTTCCCGTGATGTTGTCCACCAGCTCGATTCCGATGCCGGGGGCGTCGGGGATCAGGATATAGCCCCCGTCCTCCCGGAAGGGTTCGGTGGTCATTTCGGCCTCATTTCCCTGGTGATAGAAGGAGGGGAACTCCTGGATGCCGAAGTTGGGGATGGCGGCGTCCAGTTGCAGGCAGGCGGCGGTGGAGACCGGGCCTAAGGGATTGTGGGGCACGATCTTCGCGTAGTTGGCCTCCGCCATGGCGGCCACCTTTTTGCTGGGGGTCAGGCCGCCCAGGGCGCAAACGTCGGGGCGGAGGTATTTGGCGGCGCGCTTCTGTAGAATGGTCTCAAATTCCTGGATGTTGATGAAGCGCTCGCCCGTGGCAACCGGAATGTTGGTGCGGGCCGCGACATCCGCCATGGCCTCGGGGCTGTCCGGCGGGATGGGGTCCTCCAGGAACAGGGGGCGGTAAACCTCAACGCTCTTCGCAAATGCGACGGCCTCGCAGGGGTCCATGCTGCGGTGGCATTCCAGGATCAGGTCGAAGTCGTCGCCCACGGCCTCACGGCAGGCTTTCACCTTCCGGGCGTAGGTCTCCACCTTGTGGTTGTAAATGCTGCAGGAGCGGTCCGCCGTGGATTTGGAAATGTCCCCGGTGATCATGAGACGGGCCGCGTCGTAGCCCTTTTCCTTGAGGGAGACGCAGAAATCGGCCATTTCCTCGGCTGTGTAGCGGAACACGGCTTCGTAGCTTCTCACCCTGTCCCGGCATTTTCCGCCGAGAAGCTCGTAGACCGGCACGCCCAGGGCCTTACCCTTGATGTCCCAGAGGGCGATGTCGATGGCGGAGAGTGCGCTCATGATCACGGAACCCCGGAAATACATGCTGCGGTACAGATAGTTCCAGTGGTGTTCGATTCGGAAGGGGTCCTGGCCGATGAGATAGTCCGTGAAGCGCCTGAGAACGCCCTCCACGCCGTCGAGGAAACCCCAGGCCCCAGCCTCGCCGGTGCCGTGAATGTCTTCGTCGGTGGTGATTTTGATGAACAGATATTTGCTTGCGGGGATGATTTCTAAACCGGTTATTTTCATAGTGTGGTCACCTCTATATCAGTTTGATTGATTGCAATGGGCCATCGGGCGATTGCTGTATGTAATGGGCTGCTGGCGCAGCCATCGGGCGATTACTTAGTAGAACGGGAACATCATGGGCAGGGTGAAAATGCAGACGATGGTGATGATAACAGCCAGCGGGGTTCCGCATTTTAAGTAGTCCTTCAGCTTGTAGCCGCCGGGGCCCATAATCATGATCTGGCAGGGGGCGGCCATGGGGGTCAGGATGGAGGTGCAGCTTGCGATCAGCACGCCCATCACGGCCGCTCTGGGGTCCACGCCGATTTTCACGCAGGCGGCCGCAACCAGGGGGATGAAAATGGTCACGGTGGCCAGATTGGACATGACCTGGGTCAGCAGGAAGGGGATGATGAAAAATACCGCCATGATGATGTAGGGGTTGGTGGTATTTCCCAGCAGAGAGATCATCCAGTCCGCCACCACGTCGCCTGCCCCGGTCACTTTGATGGCGTCGGAGAGGGCCAGCACCCCGGCGAAGAGGAACACGGTGGGCTGGTGGATCGAGCTTAAGGCCTCGCGCTCGGAGAGCACGCCGCAGAGAACCAGAAGGCAGGCGCCGATGGAGGCGGTCAGGTACATTTTGATGCCGATCACGGATTCCAGCAGCATGCAGGCGATGGTGCCCAGGATGAGGACGATTGCCAGCTTCTCTTTGGAAGCGGACAGCTTGCTGGCGGTGTCCTTCTTCTGGATGTTGTCCGTGAAGGTGGAGTTGTCGATGTCGGGCATGAGCCGGTAGCCGATGAACACCATGTAGGCCAGGGAAATGATCAGGATCGGGATTCTGGCAATGGTGAAGTCCCAGATAGTGAAGGGAGTGGAGGCTCCGGCCTTGATCATCACGTCGCTCCAGGTCATGTTGCTGGCGCCCTGTCCCAAAAAGGTCATAGCCGTTGCGATGTTGGCGACCGCCATGGCGGGAAAGAGCATTTTACTGCGGCTGGTGCCGATTTCGTTGGCGATGCCGACCAGCAGCGGAATCATGATGGCCGCGGTGGCGGTGGCGCTGGTCAGGCAGGCCAGGAAACCCGCAACCAGGGAGGAGATAAGAATCAGCATTTTGGGATTGTTTTTGTAGCGGATGACCAGCTTCTGGGCCTTGTCCAGCAGGCTGGTTTTGGTTAAGGCAGCGCCGATGACGAACATGGCGACGAACATGACCACGTTGGTGTTGATGAAGCCGCTTAATGCCTCGGCCGGCTTCATCACGCCGGTGAGAATGAGGGCCAGTATGATTCCGGCCGAGATGATGGAAAATGGGATTTTACCCGATAAAAACGCGATGATGGTGCACAGCAGTATGATGAGCGTGATTTGTAATGGTGTCATGATTTCCTCCGTACATGATAGTTTTTGCAGGATTGGACTCCTGGGGGATGACTGCGCAGTCATTTGATATACTTATCATAAAACAATCATGAATGGATGTACAGCTCAATATTTTCAACGTTTATCAACTTAAAGTTGATATTACCTGAGAGGCGGGAGGGATGGGTGATCCGGGGAGCTGCGCAGGAAATTTGATTCCGTGGGAATGGCGGCTTGCCCTTTTGCCGGCCGCGCAGCCCGCACCGGGTCCGGGAAATCAGCGGATATGCTTTCTGCATATTTCGTGGAACACCTGAATTTCCTCCGCCAGCATGGTGTCCTCCAGGTGGGCGATGACCAGCTCCTTGGACAAGGGTTTTTCGCCCACGGACAGGGGGACGATCTCCGTGTCGAAGAGGTTGTTGAAGATCATGTGGTCCAGCGTGATCATCAGGGCGCGGGTGTAGGCCACGCAGGCCAGGCCGCTGCGGGAGGAACCCAGCTGGTAGGCGATATTGGGCTTTAACTGGTAATAGGCGTAGAGATTGTCGGCGTAGGTGCGGTAGGGGGAACCGGGCATGAGCATCACATTCGGCTCATTGCAGCAGTAGGACATGTCGATCCAGGGGTAGGGAAAGCCGGGCTTGTCCACCGCCTTCTGGACCACCGGATGGTTTTTCACGGCCGCCATCACCAGATCGCACTGGAAAATGGTTTGGTAGCAGAAACCGCGCTCCCGCTTGTCGATCACCGCCAGCAGCACATCCAGCTGGCGGTCCTTCACCATCTGGATCAGTTCCCCGATGGGATGTTCGTGCATGAGGATATTGATGCCCGGAAACGCCGTCTTTAGCTCCGGCAGTATGAAGCGGAACATGACTTCCGTAAAGCTGGCCTGGACGCCCAGCCGGATGACGCCGCGGCTCATGCTGGAGAAGCGGCTCATCTGCGTTTCCAGCTCCCGCTGAATCTGCTCGATTTCCCGGCTTTTTTGGACGTAATATTCCCCGGCCTGGGTCAGCACGAAGCGCTTGCCGATGCGGTGGAACAGCTTCACCTGCAGCTGTTCTTCCCGGGCCTGGACAAATTTGCTCAGGGCCGAGGGCGTGATGAACAGATTGTCCGCTGCTTTGGTGATTCCGCCGCAGCGGGCCACCTCTAAAATGTACTCGATTCCTTTATCCATAGGTCTGCCTGTCCCCTCATATATTGTATGCCCGCCGGTCCGTAACGTCCGCAGTCCGCGGCGCGTCAGGCGGTGGGGCGTTTCTTTCTACTGCTTTTATAATGTCTTTATAATGGCAAATGGGCAAAAGATCAAGTGGAAAGTGAAATAGTCCAGTATTAAAATTTATTGATACCGTACATTTTGTACAAAACGAGTGGTGAAAATTTGTGGAAGCATAGGTCAAAATATTCTTGATATTTATAAGAATTTGAAATATGATAAAAGCAGATGAAATTCATTTCCTGTCCGGCATTCGGTCTGCGGCAGGATTAAAAAAACATAATTAGTCCAGTTATAAAACTAATAAAGAAATGGAAGTGAATGCGATGGCAAAAGGCGGAAATCCCAGGCATCTGGAACTGATCCGCAGGATCAACCGGTCGCTGATCCTGAATATGGTGAAGGAGAGACAGCCAGTGAGCCGGGCGCAGCTGGCCCGGGCATTAAATCTGAGCAAGACCACGGTCAGCTCCATTGTGGACGAGCTGGTCCGCAAGAAGCTTTTGGTGGAGTACGGGGACTGCTGTGCCTCCGGCGGGGCGGGACGGCCGTCCGTGATGCTGGGGTTTAATCCCAGGTCAGCGTACTGCATCGGCATCGATATCGCCAGCGCCAACCTGCGGCTGATCATCACGGATCTGGCGGGGGAGGTTCTATATGAGACAAAGCGCCCGCCGTCCAGCCGGATCGGCGAACTCATCGGGATTGTGGAGGAGGCGGTGCGGGACTGCGGGCTGAAGATGGAGGCGGTTTTCGGCATGGGGATCGGAGTGCCGGGGATCGTGACCGCCGATGGAAGCGTGGTGCGGGCGAAATTTCTGGGGTGGAGCAATTTTCCCTTAAAGCGTCTGATGGAGGAGCATTTCCCGTTTCCGGTTTTCGTGGAGAACGGCGTGAATCTGGCGGCTCTTGGGGAGCGCTGGCTGGGCTCCGGTGATCAGGTGGACGACCTGCTTTTTGTCCGCATCGGAACCGGGATCGGCGGGGCGGTGATCAGCGGGGGACAGCTGATACACGGGGCCGGAGGCAGCGCGGGGGAGATCGGGTATTTTCTGGAGAGCCGGGATGTGGAGCTGGGAAATGTCAACCAGCCGGGTCAGCAGGGTGTTTTGGAACGGAAATGCTCCGGAGCCGCCCTGGCCGGATATGGACGGCCCACAGAGGAGCTGTTCGCCGCTTACGGGCAGGGGGATCAGGAGGCCGCCCGGGTGGTGGAGCCCTTTATCCGGGACCTGTCCGTGGCCATCGCCAACTGCGTGAGCCTTTTGGGGTCCGCCAAGGCGGTGATCGGGGGAGACGTGTCGGAGCAGATGAGCCCGGTGATTTACCGGCTCCGGGAGGAGGTGGAGCGCCTCACCCCCATCCGCGCCGACGTCTGCCTGGCCAGCCTGGGGGGCCGGGCCGGGGCCCTGGGGGCGGTGTTCCACGCGGTGACGGAGGTGGAGCAGCAGGATTTGCGGATGCAGCCGTGAGACGAATTGGCGGCAGCGGGGGGAGGGCGTGGCACGGCACAGCCTGGCCTGGCCCTCACCCCGCTGCCTGAGATATCACAATAAAAGGAAAATGAAGGAGGGTTACTGATGATGAATGCGGAAAAACGGAATGTGATGCTGGAGGAGATCCGGTCGGAGCCGGGCTATTTTGAGGAGTGCCTAAAACGGCGGGAGGAGTTGACCGGGGATTTCGTGAAGCTGTTCACGTCCCACCGGTTCCGGCGGATTTATTTCAGCGGTTCCGGGTCGCCGTCCCACGCGGGACTGGTTTTAAAATACGCTGCGGAGAAGCTGTTAAATATAGAAGCCACGTATTCCTACCCCATGCTGTTCAACAACCACGAGGGGTTAAACGTGGGCGGGAAATACAAGCCGGAGGAGATGGTGGTTATCTGCCCGGCCGAGTCCGGCCGCTCCAAAGGCGCGGTGATCACGGCCCGGGCGGCAAAGGCCCAGGGGATTCCGGTGGTGTGCACCACTTTGAACCCGGAGGGCGTGCTGGCAAGGGAGTGCGACGTGGTGATCGTAAAGCCGTCAGGTAATGAGCTGGCGCTTCCGTCCACGAAAGGGCATTCCACCGGCATTTTCCTGCTTTTACTCTGTCTGGTGGAGACGGCCAAGGCGTTTCATACCATCGACGTGGAGACGTACCGGGCGTACATGGAAGGGTTTGAGGGATTGATTCAGAGCTGTGGGGCGGCTGTGGAGCGGACCCTGGAGTGGTTTGAGGGGCACAAGCGGATGGTGATGAACGCGCCTTTTTACCGGGTGATCGGTTACGGGGCCAATTACGGGACTGCGCTGGAGACGGCATTGAAATTTATCGAGACCCACAAGCGGCTGACCATGGCCTACGAGCTGGAGGAGTTTATGCACGGGCCCATTCGGACGGTGAATCCCGGCGACTGCATTTTCTTCCTCTGCGCGGAGGACGGGCCGGAGAAGGAGCGCATGAAGAAGCTGTATGAGGTGGTTCGGAAAATGACGGACAACTGCGTGCTGATCTGCGGCGATGCGGACGGCGCAGAAAATCCCATGGCCCTGACCTTCCCCGCGGTAAACCGGGAGTTTTTGACCGCGGTGGAATACCTGACGCCCATGCAGGTTCTGGCCTGCGAGATCGGCCGCCACTTAGGATTCGACCCCACCGAGGGCATGAACACGTGGGCCAAGCTGGCCATGGAACCCAGCTTTTCCGACTGAGCCGGGCGGGGGAAGGAGCGCTATGGAACGGGAAGTGATTTTGGCGGTGGATATCGGCGGCTCCAAGTATGTGGCCGGGCTTGTGGCCGCGGACGGCACAGTGATCTGCAAGGAAAAATACCGCTGGAGCCGGATGTCGGCGGAGCAGGTGACGGCGGATATCATTTCCGCCATGGAGCGGGTGATCGAGGAGCATCCGGGGGTGAAGATCAGCGCCGTGGGCATGACCATACCGGGACTGGCGGACCCGGAGACGGGGATGTGGATCTCCGCTTCCTTTATGGGAATCTACAATCTGCCCATCGGCGGAATCATCGGACAGCGTTTTGGGCTTCCGGTGTACATCGAAAATGACTGCAACGCCTGCGCGCTGGCGGAGCGGATGTTCGGACACTGCCGGGAGATCGGAGATTTTCTGTATCTCACGGTGAGCAACAGCATCGGGGGAGCGCTGTTTTTGAACGGGGAGCTTTACCGGGGGTTTAGGGGAAATGCCGGGGAAGTGGGGCTGATCCATGTGGACGTTGGAAACGGGCCGGACGGGCCGGTCAGGATGGCGGTGGAGGACTGCGCGTCCGGGAGAGGGCTGGCGGAAGGGTATTTGGCGTTGAAGGAGAAGGGAGAGAGCTGGGAGGTGAGAAATGCCCCGGACGGCGTGAGCATCGCCCGCCTTGCCAAAGAGGGCGACCCGGTGGCGCAGGAGGCGTTCCGGCGGGAGGGGATTTACCTGGGGCAGGCCATCGCGGCCTGCTGCGCGGTTCTGGACCCGGAGGTGGTGATCATTGGAGGCGGATTATCGCTGGCATTTGAACATTACCAGGACGCGCTGTGCGGGGTATTGGCGCGGGAGCTTCATATTGCAGCCGGCGAGGTGCCGCCGGTGAGGCCCACGGCTCTGGGGTATGACGGAGGGCTGATTGGGGCGGCGGCGTTGGCGGTGAGAGGGATGAAGAAGTAAGAATGGAAATGTAATTTATTGGAAAAACAAAAAAAGGGCGGAAATCCCCCGGCAATGAATGTATGGAGATCAGGTGGGCTGACATAGATTCATTGCCGGGGGATTTTCTGTTTGAATGCAGCAGGCGGCTGACGTTGCACCTATGGAATCATCTGCGCGATCTGGCTGTGGATGGCGGTTTTGAGGATGGAGAGGCGGCTCGTTTCAAGGGGCGAGGCCAGGGAGGCCAAAGACCAGCTGACCAGTTCCTCCTTGACGGCGGGGCTGGCGAAGAGAATACCGGGAATATGGGAAAAAGTGGGGATATAGCTGGCCAGCGTAAAACAGCAGCCCAACTCCGCGGCCACGCTCTGCATATGGATTTCCATGTTGGAGGTAGGGGACTGGCGGGTATTGTGGATTCCATGGCTTTCCAGAAAATGGGCGGCAAAGGGGTAAATACTCTGGTGAACGCCGGGCATGAGGATTTGGTCGGCGGAAACCTTCTCGATGGGCAGCAGAATCCGCGTGCCGTCGGGAGACACCTCGGTGCGATCCTGCCAGGAGGCGGGACAGGCCAGCAGCAGCCGGTCACCGCAGACGAACTGGTAGGTGAAATCCGGGTTCTGCAGCCGGTGGGTGATGAGGATGTAGTCGATCTGCCTCCCGTAGAGCAGCTGTTCCAGCTCTTTCACGGACCCCAGACGAAACGTAAACTGGACGTCGGGCACCATCTCCTCCAGCGCTTTCATTAGCGGCACCATAAAGCTGATTCCGCGTCTCCGGTAGATTCCGATGGAGATTTGACGTGTCTCCCGGCGGCGCCACAGCGCCAGCTCGTCCATGAATTCCTGGTCCACGGCCAGGATCTTGTAGGAACGGCGTATGTAGGCTTCGCCGATCTGGGTAGGTGTAAAGTTTTTCTGATCACGGACAAAGAGAGGGGCCCCAAGCTCCTGCTCCAGCTTCCGAATATACATGCTGAGGGCAGAAGGGGAGATATAGAGGGCCTCCGCCGCGCCACGGATGGTTTTTTGCTCGGCCAGAACGGTGACGTAGCGTGCTGCTTTCAGATCGGACATAGTGGTTTCCTCCCGAAGTATTTTATGCTCCATGATCCCATTATAAGGGAGCAGACGCCAACACGCAACGTTCAGTTTTTCTGAACAGACATTCATTTTTATATACTGTATTTTACGGTTGTTTTCCCTTACGATAAAGATAGTTCCATATGACAATACAGAAAGCGAGGGGGAAATGCATTGGGAAACATCATGAAATTTACGGCAAGCGGAGACGCCCTGATCATGCACCGGCTGCCGGGGGAATATCCGGGAAGGGAGAGGATCCGGGAATTTATTGAGAGGGGGGACGCCAGAATCACCAACCTGGAAACCACCATTACCGACGGAAATTGTTTTCCGTCGACCTTCTCAGGGGGAACCTGGCTGACGGCGCCGGAGGAAGTGCTGGAGGAGTTGAAGGATTTCGGCTTCAACCTGTTCGGCGTGGCGAATAACCACATGCTGGATTACTCTTACGGGGGATTTTTCCAGACATTGGAAGCTTTGCGGCGCAGGAGAATCCGCTTTGCAGGAGCGGGTGAGAATCTGTACCAGGCTTCGCGGCCTGTGATGGCGGAAACCAAGGCCGGACGGGTGGCGTTGATCGCCGTGACGTCCACATTTGACGATACGGCCAGAGCCGGAGTCCAGGGGCCCTATCTGCCTGCGAGGCCTGGGATCAATCCGCTGAGACACCGGGAGGTGTACGGCATTTCGCCGGAACACATGGGCTGGCTGCAGGAGATTGCGGAGGTGTCCGGGGTAAATGTGAAGAACAAGCGGCGGCTGAAAACCGGGTACAAGCTGCAGGCGGGGGACGGTTTGTTTGAGTTCCGGGACATGCTGTTCTCGTCAGAGGAACGCGAGGGCAAGCGGACATTTACGGATCAGGAGGATTTGGAGCGGACCAGGCGGGATATCGCAAATGCCAAACTGACGGCGGAGCATGTGGTGGTGATGATCCACTCCCACGAGATGAAGGACGAAAATATGGAGAGCATCGACGACTTTATTGTGGAGAGCGCCCACGCCTTCATCGATGCCGGGGCCAGCATGATACTGGGGGGCGGATCCCATCAGCTCAAGGGGATCGAGCTGTACCGGGGCAGGCCCATCTTTTATTCTTTAGGGAATTTCATCTATCAGAACGAATTTGTGCGGATTCTGCCGCCGGATTTTATGCGGAAATATCATTTGCCCTACGACACGGACCCGGCCCAGGCGCTGGCGGTCCGGCGCTCTCACGCCAGGAACGGAGGCCAGCAGTCCGGGGAAAATTACCTGTCGGTGATCCCTTGCGTGGAAATGGACGGGGACACCTGCGTGAAGATCGAGCTTCTGCCCATTTCCCTGGGCGTGACGAGAGAGAAAGCCTTCAAGGCCATTCCCTACCCGGCAGATGAGACGGAGGCGGAGATGATTTACCGCGCGCTGGCCCGACTGAGCGGGGAGTTCGGAACCAGGCTGGAGCAAAAAGATGACGTAATTCTTGTGAAATTACAGTAGGAGGGGTTAAAGTATGGAAGGGAACAGGAAGAAATTTAAGATGCCGCATGCGCTTGTGATTATGGTCATCATTATTTTCATTGCCACGGTTATGACCTGGATCGTGCCCGCGGGCAAGTATGTGCGGGTGGAAAATGCCCAGGGCGTGAAGGTGGTGGACCCCAACCAGTTCCAGTGGCTGGAGCGGTCGGCGGTGGGAATCCAGATGATTCCCTATTATATCATCCAGTCCCTGAAGAGCAAGTCCAACCTGATGTATGTGACCATGTTCGCGGGGGCGGCATTTCACATGATCGCAATGTCGGGCGCATTGCAGGTAGCCGTGGGGGCTGCGTCCGGGAAATTCCGCAACAAGGTCCATCTGTTTATTCCGGTGATGACCACGCTGTTCGCGGTGATTTGCAGCACCCAGGCGGTGAACCATTTCATTGCATTTGCTCCCATTATGGTGGTGATCGCCATGGCTTTCGGGCTGGACTCCATCACGGGAGTGGCGATTATCCTGCTGGGCGGCGCAATCGGCTTTTCCACGGCCGGGCTGAATATCAACACGGCGGTGCTGGCCCAGAAAATCTGCGAGGTTCCGCTGTATTCCGGCCTGGGCTTTCGGGCGGTGTGCTTTGTGGTGTTTCTGGTAGTGACCAATCTCTACCTGGTGCGCTATGTGAAAACCATCACTAAAAATCCAGCCGCCTCCCCGATGTATGAGCTGGATCTGCAGCGGGAGGAGAAGGAGGCCGATCTCTCCGCATTTGGGCGTATGGATTGGCGGAAAACCGGTGTTCTGATATCCCTGGTTGGCTCTCTGGTGCTGATGATGTATGGAAATATCAAGCTGGGATGGGATTTGGAGGAGGATGCGGCGCTCTTTCTGGTGCTGGCCGTGGTGATCGGTTTTCTGCTGGCCATGAATCCCTCGAAGATTGCCTCGGAGATCGTGAACGGTTGTAAATCCATGCTGGGCGCGGCCCTTCTCATCGGTCTGGCGGGAGCGATTGCCGGCGTGATGTCGGCGGGAAATATTACAGACACTATCGTGTACGGCGCGGGCCAGCTATTGTCCCATATGCCGCGGTTTTTATTGGGGCCGGCCATGTTTATCGCCAATATTCTGGTGAATATGGTGATCGTGTCCGGCAGCGGACAGGCCACCGCAGTCATGCCTATTATGGCGCCGCTGGCGGACCTGCTGGGGCTGACCCGGCAGACGGCGGTGCTGGCGTTTACCTTCGGGGATGGGTTCTGTAACTACGTTCTGCCCCATTCCTCCGCGCTCATGGGAATTATCGGAGCGGCGAACGTACCGTATGACCGTTGGATGCGGTTTATGTGGAAGCTGTTCCTCATCTGGGTGGTCACGGGCTGCGCGCTGCTGTCGGTGGCGCAGATGATCCATCTGGGACCGATGTAAGGAGAAACGATATGGAAAAATTTGATAGAAAAACGGAGGTCATGTCGGTGATTCGGCGGGAAGAGCGGGAGTTGACCGCCATGTCGGACCAGATTTTTGATCATCCTGAAATGGCTTTTAAAGAAATGTTCGCCTCCGGGCTTTTGGAGGACTATCTGGAGCGCAGCGGGTTTGAGGTGGAGCGGGGACTGGGAAGCCTTCCCACCGCCTTCCGGGCGGCCTTTAAGCGGGGGGAGGCCGGTCCCAGGATCGGACTGCTCTGCGAGTATGACGCCCTGCCCTCGGGCCACGCTTGCGGCCACCAGCTTCAGGGACCTGCCGTGGCAGGGGCGGCGGTGGCGGTGAGGGAGCTCTGCCGGGCGGAGGCGTTTACGCTGGTGGTTTACGGCACGCCCGCAGAAGAAGGGAAGGGCGGAAAGGTAATCCTGCTGGACGAGGGTTATCTTGGCGATATGGATGTGGCCCTGATGATGCACGGTGGGCCGGCCACTCAGACGGATATACGGTCCATGGCCAAGATTTCCGCCACAGTTACCTTTCACGGGCGCAGCGCCCACGCGGCATTGAAGCCGGAGGCGGGCCGCAGCGCCCTGGACGCCTTGCTTTTATCCTTCCAAGGAATCGAGTTTCTGCGGGAACACGTGAAAGAGGACACCAGAATCCACTATACGGTGGCCAACGCCGGAGGACCATGTAACGTGGTGCCCGCGGTGGCGGCGGGGGAGTTTGGCCTCCGTTCCTATGATTCCGCATATCTGGATCAGTTGATCGCGCGGTTTGAGAATATTGTGAAGGGAGCGGCTCTGATGACGCAGACTCAGGCCTCGATTGCGTACGGACAGAGAATCGAGGGGAAGATTCCGGCCATCGCTCTGAATGATCTTCTGATGGAAATGGCGGAACTTTTTGACGCACCGGACCGGAAGCCGCCCCGGGAAAAGACCGGGTCCACAGATTTCGCCAATGTTATGCACCGGATTCCAGGCTCCTGTATCCGGGTGGCGTTCGTGCCGGAGGGGACTTCCTCGCATTCTCAGGAATATCTGGAGGCGGGTAAGAGCCAAAAAGCGCACGAGGCCGTATTATGCGGCGCTGCGATTCTGGCAGCTGCGTCAATGGAACTGGCGGAAAACGGCGCTGTATTCGATCAGGTGAAGGAGGACTTCCGGAAGCGCAGGAAAGGGTAACAATAGCCCCTGCGGATCAGGAGGCCGGATCGCCGCGGGCGGAAATTGTGATAGGTTAAAGATAATGGAAAAAAAGAGGTTGTTCTTTGCTGTTTAATTTAGCAAAGGCAGCCTCTTTTTGTTGGGTAGAACCAGTTAAAAGGTGTAAATTCCAATGAGTCACGAAGATAGAACCGACAGCCGGGAACCTTGAGGAGATGATAGATTTTATTTTTCACCGCTGGACATTAGGTTGGGCTGTAAAACCGGCGGCGGATATGGTAGAATGTTGATAACTGTCCGGAAAAGTATTTGTATCTGTTTGGCGCCTGGACGTTACGCAGGGCGCATCCGCAGAACTGTTACGTTGGGTCAGAACGGATTCAGAAGGTGAGGCAGGATATGAAATACAAGGATTCCCTGGAGACGGTGGGCGGGCTTCTGGAACAGGCAGGGCTCTCTTACAGCAAAATCCGTTTCTATATGCAGCCGGAATGGCCGTTTTCAGACCCGGCGGAGGCCGAGGCGCATGCCGGGCGTCTCGTACGTTCCTTTCCCTGGCTGAAGGCGTACGAGGTTGTGCGTGCCGGGGAGCCGGGAGAGTCCGAAAAGGTCCGTCTGTTTACCAATCTTTCGGAGTTTGGGGGGCCGGAGGGTCAGCCGGGCTCTGAGGAGATGGTGTTGTTTATGCAGAAGCTGACAAACGCCCTGTGTCCCCGGGAGCTCGCGGTGGGGCTGAACGTGCATTGTGCCGCGCAAGCCGGAGCGACAGCAGACTCCGGGAGCACGGCGGAATCAGCTTGTTTTTCCCGCGAGGCTCCAGGGTATCCGGGCAATTATTTTGAGAATATGGTGGTAATCACCCGAAACGCCGGAGCGTCCTTTTTTCGGGTCGTGCTGCGCCTGGAGGTGGACCGGCAAGGGAACCTTTCGATTCCTTTTACAGGACTGGAGGAGCTTTTTCAGAAGCAGATGGGGACGCTTACGGATAGCCGGTATGTGGAAGCGCTTGCGGTGGAGGAGCTGGAGGAGGCGCAGCTTTGCGGGCAGCGCGCAGACCGGGAGTTGGAGCGGCTGAATCAGGAACTTAAGGCGTTGACACTGCCGCACCAGTTTAGCAGAAACCTCATCCCCACTAAGAAGGGCTGTTCAGTAAAGCAGGCGTTTAACCGCGCATTTAAGGGCACTGGATTTGAGTTTCTGGATTCCAGGAATTTTTGCTTTAAGGCGCAAATGAAGAGCGGACATGGCTATGTGTACCGGATCAGTATTGATTATGGAGGCCATATCTGGCACCGCCACACCTTTATTCTGGAAGTGTCCGGGATCAATTTTGACAGACAGCTGCTGCGGGTGGATGGACTCAGCCCTCAGAGTCAGGAGGAATGCCGGATGAATCTTGAAAATCTGAGAGCGCAGACCATGTTTTTGCAGGAGCGGGCGGAGCCGGTGCTTTTGGAACATTACGGGGAGACGCCCGGCTGGTACCAGGTGTACCACAAATACGTTTGACCACGCCAAATGCCGCGGGAACGAAGCTCCCGGTTAAATTAAAAGAAAAGAGATGGATTAGATATGTCAGTTCGAAAATTTGTGATTGTGGACGGATCGTCCCTTCTGTCAACCTGTTACTACGCGGTGCTGCCGCGGGAAATCCTGTTTGCCAAGACCGATGAGGAGAAAATGCGGCACTACGATAAGATTCTGCACGCAGCGGACGGAACCTACACCAACGGCATTTTCGGCGTTTTAAAGGCCGTGGCGTCCCTGGTGAAGCGACAGCAGCCGGACCATGTGGCCTTTGTGTTTGACAAGACGAGGGATACCTTCCGCCGGGAGCTCTACCCTGATTATAAGGGCACCAGAACGTCCACGCCGGAGCCGTTAAAGCAGCAGTTTGTGCTGTTGGAGCAGATTCTTGCGGACGTGGGCTTCACGGTGCTCTACAGCGACCGGTACGAGGCGGACGACTATGCGGGCAGCCTGGTGATGAAGTTCCGGGATCAGATTCCCATGGTGGTGATGACCAAGGACCACGACTACCTGCAGCTGGTGGACGATGAGCACAACGTCCGGGCCTGGATGGTGCAGGCGCGGCAGGAGAAGGCCGACGAGCTCTACGAGAAATACTACGCGCCCTACGGTCTGGATAAAAAGAGCATCAACCTGCCGGAGAAAACCTTTGAATTTACCGCGGAGCACGTTTTTGCCGAGGAGGGCGTCCGGCCCTGTCAGATCACCGATTTAAAGGGGATTCAGGGCGACAGCTCGGACAACATTCCCGGTGTGAAGGGCGTGGCCAGCGCGGCGCCCCTGCTGCTGAACGAGTACGGCACCGTGGAGGCGGTTTATGCCGCTGTGCGCGAGGCGGAGCAGGACAAAAAGTCTCTGAAGGAGCTTCAGGATTTCTGGAAACAGAACCTGGGGATCAGCCGTTCTCCCTACAAGGCCCTGACGAAAACCGGGGAGCAGGGGGAGCTGTGCGGGGAAGCGGCGGCCCTGCTTTCCAAAGAGCTGGCTACCATCAAGACGGACATTGAGCTGGATTACACTCTGGACGATTTCAAACTGTCCCATTACGACGAGGGGAAGCTGAGAGCCTGGTGTAAAAAGCTGGATATCAAGGAGGCCTCGGTCTTTGGCGCAGAGGGAAAATAAAACGGGCCTTTGCGTCCGCAGGTCATAAGGAGGGACAAACCGTGACATTGGATCAGATCAAAGAAACACTGAAAGGGCCGGATTACGATTTCCTGGGAACCGACGGGCATCTGGGCGAAAATATCATGATCCTCACCCTGGGAGGCAGCCACGCCTACGGAACCAGCACAGACACCAGCGACCTGGACATCCGGGGCTGCGCCTTAAACCGCAAGCGGGAAATACTCACCGGGGAGAAATTTGAGCAGGTATCCGACGAACAGACCGACACCGTCATCTATTCCTTCAACAAGCTGATCGGCCTGCTTTCCGGCTGCAACCCCAATACCATTGAGCTGCTTGGAAACAGGCCGGAGCACTATCTGTATCTGTCGGAGGCGGGGCGGGAGCTGTTGGACAAGGCCCACATGTTTTTGTCCAAACGGGCGGTGTATACCTTCGGCGGTTACGCCAACCAGCAGCTTCGCAGGCTGGAGAACAAGTCCGCGCGCCTGGTGGGGCAGGCTGAGAACGAACAGCACATTTTAAAAACCATCGAGCACGCGTGTTATGACTGGAAGGCGCGGTATTTCCCCATGCCGGAGGACGCTGTCAGACTCTATACCGACCGGGCGGTCTGTGAGGAGCTGGAATCGGAAATATTTATGGACATTACGCTGAGGCACTATCCCCTGCGGGATTACGCGGGCCTGTGGTCGGAGATGCAGAGTGTGGTCAGGTCCTACGCCAGGACCGGCAAGCGCAACCAGAACGCCATCGGCCACGGGAAGCTGGGCAAGCACATGATGCACCTGATCCGCCTGTACATGATGTGTCTGGATATCCTGGAACAGGAGCGGATCGTGACCTACCGGGAGAAGGAGCACGACCTATTGATGGAAATCCGCGCCGGAAAATACCTGGACGGGGCAGGACAGCCTATCCCGGAATTTTTCGAGATGGTGGACGAGTATGAGCGGCGCCTCGAATACGCAGGCGAGAACACCTCCCTGCCGGAACAGCCGGACGAGGAGGAAATCCGCGATTTCGTGGCCAGTGTGAACGAGAGGGTGGTCAGAGGTGAGATTGGAAATTGAGTTTCCCCTTCCGGTGGAGCCGGTTCTGAAACGGCTGGAGGACTCCGGGCACCGGGCGTATCTGGCCGGGGCCTGCGTGCGGGACTGGCTTCTGGGCGACGTTCCGGAGATTTGGGAGATTCTTTCCTTGGCGCTTCCCGGGGAGATCGCAGGACTGTTTGCCGGCGCGGGAATGGGAAAGTTTTCCATCAGCGCCCAAAGTGGAGCGGTGGGGCTGAAAAACCGGCATTATTCCTGTGAAATCGTTTCCCTTTCAGGCGGCCGCCCGGAAGGGGAGCGTGATTTTATGCGCTGCCTGGAGGAGGAGCTGGGAGGACGGGATTTTACGGTGAATGCCATGGCGTACAGCCTGAAGGACGGCCTAGTGGATCCCTTTCTGGGCCGCGCGGATTTGGAGAACGGAATAATTTGCTGTGTGGGCGATCCGAACCGGTATTTTGCGGGAAACGGACAGGCCATTCTCAGAGCCGTGCGCACGGCGGCTTTGCTGGGATTTCAGCCGGATGCGCGGCTGCTGCGGGCGGCAATCGAGCATCGGAAAACGCTGGTGGCAGTGTCTGCGGACTACGTGGGCTGCGAACTGCGGCAGATTTTTTCGGGCTGTGGGCATGGACTGGCCGGGTTGATCCGGCAGACTCAGGAGCTCCTTTTGACCATTTTGCCGGAGCTGATTCCCATGGTTGGGTTTCAGCAGAACAACCGGTATCACGTTCACGATGTGTGGCAGCACACCCTGGCAGCGCTGGAAGCGGCGGGTTGCGATGAGATCGTGCGGTTCGCCGTACTGTTTCACGACATCGGCAAGCCGTATTGTTACACGGAGGACGGGGATGGAACCGGCCATTTTTACGGCCATGGAGCCGTCTCCGCAAATATCACGGACCAGGTGTTAGGCAGGCTGGGATTCGACGGAGAAATCCGGGCGAAGATCACAGAGCTGGTGAAATACCACGATGTGGACTTTAAGGAAAGCCACAGAAGCATGAGGCGGTGGTTAAACCGTCTGGGCCCGGAACAGATGAGACGGCTGCTGGAAGTCCGGCGGTGCGACATCTGCGGGCAGAATCCACAGCTGATCCGGGAACGGACCGAAAAGATCAGCCGCTACGCCTCCATTTTGGAGGAGGTGGCGGCGGAAGATACGCACTTTCGGGTGCGGGATCTTGCGGTGTCCGGCGCCGATTTGATTAAAATCGGTTATACGCCGGGGCGGGGACTGGGAGAAGCCCTCCGGCGATTGGCCGCTATGGTGGAGGACGGCCGCCTTCACAATGAGCGGGCTTCATTGCTGGAGGAAGCGTCCCGGCAACTTGTTGTTGACACGAACATACGTTCATGATATGATAAAAATAATTCAAGAACAAATGTTCGGATCACAGGAGGAGCTGCGGATGAATGATAATCTCACCCCCAAACAGAGCGAAGTGTACGATTACGTGAAAGCGGCTATGCGTGAGAAGGGATACTGTCCGACTGTGCGTGAGATCTGCCTGGCGGTGGGTCTGACCTCCACGTCCAGCGTGCACGCGCATCTGAACACCCTGGAGCGCAAGGGATATATCCGGCGGAACCCGTTAAAACCGCGCACCATCGAGCTGGTGGAGAGCGCTGCCGATCAGGAGAGCGACCTGTTGAGGATTCCCATAGTGGGAACCGTGGCCGCCGGTTTGCCTCTGCTGGCAGATCAGAATATTGACGATTACGTCTCCTTTCCGGCCGGAGCCATCCACCGAGGGTGCGGCGGGTCTGTATTCATGCTCCGGGTGAAAGGCGACAGTATGATCAACGCCGGGATATACCACGGCGACAAGATCATCGTGGAGCAATGCGATACCGCTGAGAATGGCGATATCGTGGTGGCCCTGGTGGAGGACTCCGCCACCGTAAAGCGCTTCTTTAAGGAGAACGGCCACTACCGCCTTCAACCGGAAAATGATGCTATGCAGCCCATCATTGTGGACCAGGTGGAGATACAGGGAAAGGTGATCGGGCTGCTGCGTTCATTTTGATGGGAAATAAAAGTCACAAAAAATCCGCAATCTATGATATAATAGCAGCAAATGAATCTTTATACAACATTTGTGCTGAACGCGTCAAGGAGTCCGGAGACGGCCGAGGGTGATCCCGGCCGGAGATTTGTGGAGGATAGAATGGCTGTCGATTATTATATTGCGGATAAACATATAAAAGCGGAATACGAAGCATTCCGGAAGTTCTGGGAGGATGAGCTCTTCCCAGAATTTATCAAAAAACTGTACGGCTACTGCCAGGAAACCGGCGGCAGAATCGTCAACAAGGATCTGGCCGAGGAGATCGCCGAGGATCATCTGTGCGGCTATTCCTGCGTCCCCTTAAGTGAGACTACTTATAAGACCCCTCTGGTTACGGTCAACCACGCCGGTGTATTCTGGCGAAAGTGTGTGATCGGGGACCGTTCGGTCAACAGTCTGGAGGATCTGATCGTATTCTTTTCCAGGAAAGAGCGCCAGGAGCGGTATCAGGTGGAGGACGAGAAGGGCAGAGCGTATACGCTCAATGATTTAATGGATCTTTTGAAATAAATGCATAAATAGCAGGTCAAGGAGCGGCCTGGTTGTGAACAGGGCGGAGAGTTCATTGGCTCTCTGCTCCTGTTTCTTAAATTTACGGACGAAAAAGATAAACATTTGGCGGACTTTCTGGTGTATTCTTACTTAATAGAATCAAAACACAGGAGGCCGCTAAATGAAAAATTGTATTCCGTCAAACGTAGACAAACGAAGTAAATTGTACAGGGATTTGGAACAGTATCAGGAATACCTGTACCGGAAAAATTTATCGGACAATACAGTTCGGTCCTATTTGCATGCCGTGAGGCAGTATTTCAAACAGCACCGAAAAATCACTGCTGAAAATCTACAGTTATACCGGGCAAAGCTGATCGATCACTACAGTCCCCAGACCGTCAATATCAGTATTCGGGCGTTGAATAATTATTTTAAGTTCCTGGAAATCGATCTGATGTCGAAAACGATCAAGGTAACGCGCCGGATGCAGCTGGATCGGGTGATCAGCCAGGCGGATTACGAATACCTGAAACGCCGGTTAAAAGAGGACCAGATCTATAATTATTATTACGCAATCCGGTTTATGGCGGCGACGGGAGTCCGGGTCAGCGAGCTGGTGGGAGTCCTGGTTGCGGATGTCAGACTCGGGTACAAAGACATCCATTCCAAAGGCGATAAGGTCCGCAGAATCTATATTCCCAAGACCCTGCGAACAGAGCTGCTTGGCTGGCTGGAAGAGGAGAGAAGGGACCACGGCAGGCTCTTTTTAAACAATCTGGGCGATCCCATGAGCACGTCCGCGGTCCGCAGACAATTAAAAGTATTCTCAGGCCTGTACCAGATCGATCCGGAGCGGATGTATCCGCACTCGTTCCGGCATTATTTTGCGAAAACATTTTTGGAGGCATGCGGGGATATCACGCTGCTGTCCAACCTTTTAGGTCATGAAAACCTGGAAACCACCAGAATCTATCTGAGGAGAAGCAGTAACGAACAGTACCAAATCGTCAATAAGGTGGTGAATTGGTGATGAAAATGAAATCCACAGCCAATACATTTGCGGACAGCCTGGCCCGCCAGGGAGCCAGCAAAGAGACGGTTTGTTCATACTGTAAAAGCGTTGAATTATTTTATTCGCAGTACGATGAGGTGACGGTTGATCATCTGCTGGCTTACAAAGCGTATCTGTTGGAGCATTACGCGGTGAACACGGTGAACGCCCGGGTTTACGGATTGAACCGCTACCTGAAATTCCTGGAAGAATCAGAACAGCCGGAAAACGGTTGCGAGGGCTACAGGCTGTCCTCTGTCCGGCATCAAAGTGGCAACTATCTGGATAAAGTTATCTCCAAAAAGGATTTCGAAAAGTTAAAGAGACGGCTCAAAAAGGACCATAATCTGAAATGGTATTTTATCGTCAGATTTCTGGGGGCAACCGGAGTGCGGGTGAGTGAACTGACCAAAATCAAAGCGGAACATGTGGTGCAGGGGTGCATGGATTTATGTTCAAAGGGGAGAAAAGTCCGCAGGATATTTTTTCCGGCTGCACTCTGTGAGGAGACGCTGGAATGGCTGAACAGCCAGAATATAAGCAGCGGATACATCTTCTGCAACCGGAGAGGGCAGCAGATCACGCCAAGGGGAATCCGGATGCAGCTGAAGCGTTTTGCGGTAAAATACAAAATACCGGAGGAAACAGTTTACCCCCACTCCTTCCGGCATCGTTTCGCTCTGAATTTTCTCAGCCGGTTTAACGACATATCGCTGTTGGCCGATTTGATGGGCCATGACAGTATTGAGACCACGAAAATATATCTGACAAAATCCTCCGGTGAACAGCGGGCGTTGATTGACCGGGTGGTGACGTGGTAGCGGCGTAAAAAAATGGGGACGAAATGTCCCCAAATTTATTCCCGGCTTGGATTTTCGGCAAATCCTCTCATATATACCTCGATAACCGAATGTACCTGTCCATTGCCGTTTAAAGGCGGCGATTCATACTCATGGAACATCGACCAGAAGCCTTCGTACTCCACAGACGACAGTTCCCGTTTCCCTTCGCGCTCGGCCCGGTCCCTGTATTTGTAGTAGGCGGCATAAAGCTCCTGCTTTAGATTTTCTCTGCGGGCGTTATTGCGCTGGCGTTCCATTTCCATGTGCTCAGCGCTGTTCTTTTTGTCATTTTGCTCGATGATTGTTTTAAGTTCAACCATCATAGTGGAAATCACGTTCATCTTGTCGTTGCATTTCCTGATTTCGGATTTTAGTTCGTCGATCATCTCGATGTTCTTTTGATTGTGTTCCCGGCGATTCATATAATTACGGTATTTTTCTAAAAAATGGAAGCTGTACAAGCCTGCTTTGTGCAGGCGTCGGGCGATGATCCTGAGGAGATTAAAGCCCAGTATAAAACAGGTAATCAACAGCCATTTGTCAATATTGCCCCATACCGTATATAAGTCAGTCAAAGCGGTCAGTGTGTCCATTGCAAAATACCTTTCACGTTATTCGGCCAGCTCGTACTCCATCAAATCGGGTGTTTTGGTATCCCGCTGTGGCTCCCAGGATCCGTCGGCCCCAACCCAGCAGTACAGGTCCGGAGCGGTGGATTTTACATAGGTATTTTTTGCGGTCTGGCCGGACTTTGTGGCGTAATACCATTTTCCATTCACTTCGAACCATTGGGCTGCCAGCATGGCCCCGTCGTCGGGATTCAGGTAGTACCAGTCGCCAGCCTCGTTTCCAAACCAGCCGGTGATCATGGTTCCGTCTCCGGAGAAAACGAACCACTGCAAACCGGAAACGGTATTGATTTCCTTCCAGGCGTTTTTAACCGGAACTCCGTTTACGCGATAGCGCCATGATCCGTCCGTCTGACGTTCCCAACCGGTTTTGGAGCGCTCCATATGTCTTTTGCAGGCCATATAGCCGCACCAGGACTGGAATTGCGCGCACCAGGCAACGCCGTTGCAGCCATACCATTTTCCATATTTTGTATAATTGTTATTCCCGGCATTGGCCGTTTTGTTGTCCAGCTGGCTGTTGGATTCTTTTTCAATGTAGCCGATCTCTGCTTCCAAAACTTCGATCAACTCATCGGCAGTACAGGTGTCATCCCCGTACATCGGGCGGGCAAAACCGTTCCATTTGTTCCTGCCGCCAATTTCGTTGAAACAGATGGTGTATTCTTTTGCCGCCACCATACCGCCGTTGCGCTCATAGGCGGCTCCGGAGGTGTTTCCTTCGATTGATTTGATGTGGATGGTTTCCAGGGAATGATTTACCGAGACAACATAAGCGGCCAGAACATGACCGACCCGGCCGAGAGAGTCGTAGTAGAAAAAGGCCAGATCGCCTCGCCGGACCTTTGATCCATCGGTGATATAGCGACCGGCTTTCCTGGCGAGGCTTACGCCGGTAGGTGTGTACTGGAAATAGTCGCCCCAGAAGAGGGCTTTTCCTTTTGCGTGTGCATTGTCCATAGTTGAGAGTCCTTTTGGGTGAGTGTGGTGGGGGAGTGGAGGGGATAATGGGAGGGGTTGAATGTTTGAAATAAACGGGGGTTGCAGAAGGGGATGGGGTGGGATATAATTGAAAGAGGGGTGGGGAGTGGGATTATGTAGGTATATGGGAGAGAGGGAGTGTTCTTTTTTTTTTGGGTATTACGGGAAGTTGGGAGGGGTATGTTGGTGGTGCTAACGACTTATATTATAATGGCGCTAATAATGCTAAATTTAGCGGTTCTACCCAGTCGAGTCTGTCTTTATTAAGGTTTGACAGTAATCAGATATATGTTGGAAGTGGTGGAAACAATAATGTGTATCTTAAAAGTGGTAATTCATATAATCTAACGCCTTATAGTAGACTGAATATACAATTTGTTGGTGTAAAGACATGGTCTAAAGGGTTCGCTATAAATCTTGATAATCCTCATATTTCTTTAGTCACAGCCCCCATTGAAGTAAACGTTCAGCAGACTGTGTACTTTAACATCAGCGCCCATCAGTTAACCACAAAAATAAACTTCACTATGTGGGCAAATAGCAGTGGTACCTCAGGTACAAATGCCGCGCAGATATATATACAAAGAATTTATTTGTCATAAAGGGAGATTATTGTATTATTGCTCTTTTTATTTTTTTT
>ENA-UOJP01000169-UOJP01000169.1-human-gut-metagenome-genome-assembly--contig:-C102-NODE-169-length-149502-cov-70.331388_pt1 | contig 149502 bp, 124 predicted proteins | sample MGYA00242353_ERZ723900 | MGnify/ENA metagenome assembly ERZ723900 | reverse complement strand
CACGCCGATGGTACTGCGTAACAGTGGGAGAGTAGGTAGCCGCCGTTTTTAAAGAGTCCCCTTCAGTAGAAATATTGAAGGGGATTTTTAATTCCTTAAAACTCTGGATATTCGGAGGATATGTTTTTTTTAACACATTAAGTCGCCAATTCATTGAACAAAACATATTGTAGCTTGTTTCTATAGAAGAGTTAAACTTTAATGTTTAAATGATGTGAATGACGATAAACATATACAATTAATTGCTACATTTGTGGCTGAATCTATTGTAATCGATTAAACAACTAAAAATACAATGAAACTTTCTCCGAAATTCATATTAGCTTTTCTTCTGCTGATGCTATCATTTAGCGTAAGCGGGAATACTATGAATTTCTCTCCCCGTATTTTTAGTGACTCCTCTTGCCAATTATCAGAATTATCTTCTGACAGCCGTCAACGCTCTTCTGTAGATGGGCAGTCTGTTAGCTATGATAGCGTCCGTTCTTTATCTGTTTCTGATGTAGAATTAGGACTTAAACTCGTATCAGAATCAAACTCGAATAATTATCGTCTGCGTAGAATCATTGAAATCAATGACTCCTTGAAAGACGTTATGCATAAGTTTCTCGTGTTAAGAGAAAACTCTTTAGTATTAGATCAAAGTAAATCTTTTTATTCGGATAAGGATCCACATTACTCCATTACGTGTAGCGACTACTATGTGTTCGCTTTAAGACGCATCCTTATTTAGTCTTTTCCCCCTATTTTTATTCGTTTTTTTCGTACTCTGTATGAAACCGTGTGACTTTACCTTTTAAAAGTTGCAGGGTCTGTAGCGCAGTGTGTCTAATCGAAATATTTACTTCCTAAATAACTAAAATTAATTTCTTAACAAAAAAACTTATTATGGAAACTACTAAAAAAACTCAAGTTGTAGGTATAAAGAATGCCGGTATCGTAATCATCTGCTGTTTAGTAATAGCTGTATGTATCTTTCAATTCCTATTAGGTAACCCGTCCAACTTTATGAACAATGACCCTAACAATCACCCGTTGAACATGTTGGGTACTATTTACAAAGGTGGTATCATCGTACCTATTATCCAGACATTGTTGTTAACTGTACTTGCTTTGAGCATCGAGCGTTATTTTGCTCTTCGTTCTGCTTTCGGTAAAGGTTCATTGGCTAAGTTTGTAGCTAATATCAAAGACGCTTTAGCTGCAGGTGACATGAAGAAAGCACAGGAAATCTGTGACAAACAACGTGGTTCTGTTGCTAACGTAGTAACTTCTACTTTGCGTAAGTATGAAGAAATGGAAAAGAACACTGCTCTTCCTAAAGAACAGAAGCTGTTGGCTATCCAGAAAGAACTTGAAGAAGCTACTGCTTTGGAAATGCCTATGATGCAACAAAACCTTCCGATCATCGCTACTATCACTACTTTGGGTACATTGATGGGATTGCTTGGTACTGTAATCGGTATGATCCGTTCATTTGCTGCTTTGTCTGCTGGTGGTGGTGCCGACTCTATGGCTTTGTCACAAGGTATCTCTGAAGCTTTGATTAACACTGCTTTCGGTATCTTGACTGGTGCATTGGCTGTTATCTCTTACAACTATTACACTAACAAAATCGATAAATTGACTTACGGACTCGACGAAGTCGGATTCTCTATCGTGCAAACTTTTGCTGCTACTCACTAATTCTGCGAACCCTTATAAAATCTATTATTAATCATGGGTAGAGCGCAAATTAAAAAGAAAAGTACGTTCATAGATATGACAGCTATGAGTGACGTTACTGTATTGCTTCTGACTTTCTTTATGTTGACTTCAACATTTGTGAAGAAAGAACCAGTACAAGTTACCACTCCGGCTTCCGTATCGGAAATCAAGATTCCGGAGACGAATGTACTCCAGATTCTGGTTGATCCGGAAGGAAAAATATTTATGAGCCTCGACAAGCAGCAGGATATGCAGGCTGTATTGGAGAGCATGGGTGAAGAGTATGGCATTAAGTTTACTCCGGAACAGGAGAAGAGATTTATCTTGTCTTCTACTTTTGGAGTACCTATCAGAAGTATGCAGAAATATCTTGATCTCCCGGAAGATCAACGGGATAAGATCTTAAAGAATGAAGGTATTCCATGCGATAGTGTTGACAATCAGTTTAAATCGTGGGTACGTAATGCACGTACTGCTAACGCTGATCTACGTATTGCTATCAAGGCAGACGCTACGACTCCATACTCAGTGATAAAGAACGTTATGAACTCACTTCAGGATTTGCGGGAAAATCGGTACAATCTGATTACTTCTCTCAAAGCAGAATCTGAAAATTAAAAAGGAGGAAATACAATGAGTGCTGAAGTACAAGAGAGCGGCGGAAAAAGAGGAAAAAGCAAGCAAAAGAAAATATCTGTCCGGGTGGACTTTACACCGATGGTGGACATGAACATGTTGCTGATTACTTTCTTTATGCTTTGTACCACACTGAGCAAACCTCAGACGATGGAGATAAGCATGCCGAGTAATGACAAAGATATAACTGAACAACAAAAGAGTATGGTGAAGGCTTCACAAGCAATTACGTTATTGCTGGGAGCTGATAACAAACTCTATTATTACGAGGGAGAACCTAATTATAAGGATTATACCTCGTTGAAGGAAACTAGCTACGGCGCAGATGGACTGCGTGCCGTACTTCTTCAGAAGAATGCTGTTGCTGTCAATAAAGTAAGGGAATTGAAGCAGCAAAAACTTGATCTAAAGATCACGGATGATGAATTTAAGAAGCAGGTTTCTGAGATAAAGAGCGGAAAGGATACACCGACCGTAATTATCAAAGCTACTGATGATGCTTCTTATATGAATCTGATTGACGCGCTGGACGAAATGCAGATATGTAATATTGGTAAATATGTGATAACAGATATCGCTGAAGCTGATGAATTCTTGATTAAGAATTACGATGCGAAAGGTGGATTGTCACAGAACTTAGCCGATAATTGATGTAACACCTAAAAAAGAAAAGTAAAATGGCAAAATTAGATTTAGCTTCTTCGGAATGGTGTCAACTGATTTTTGAAGGCAAAAACCAAGCATACGGCGCATATAGACTGCGTGCCAATTCAACAAAACGACATAATGTCGCTATGTTGATTGTAGTGGTCATAGCAGCGGTTGGATTTAGTATCCCTACACTGCTTAAGTTGGCAACTCCGGAGCAGAAAGAAGTGATGACAGAAGTAACTACTCTGTCAAAATTGGAAGAACCTGAAATCAAACAGGAAGAGATGAAACGCGTTGAACCGGTGGCACCTCCTCCCCCTGCATTGAAGAGTTCTATCAAGTTTACAGCTCCTGTCATCAAGAAAGATGAAGAAGTGCATGAAGACAATGAAATCAAGAGCCAGGAAGATTTGAATGCTACCAAAGTATCTATCTCCATTGCCGACGTAAAAGGTAATGACGAGGCTAACGGTAAAGATATCGCAGACCTTAAGCAGGTGGTAACACAGGCTGCACCGGAACCGGAAAAAGTTTTCGATATGGTAGAACAGATGCCGACTTTCCCCGGTGGACAGTCTGAATTGATGGCTTACCTGGGTAAGAATATCAAATATCCGACTATTGCACAGGAGAATGGAACACAAGGTCGCGTTATTATACAGTTTGTTGTGGAACGTGATGGTTCTATTTCTGACGTACATGTGGCTCGTGGTGTAGACCCTTATTTGGATAAGGAAGCTGTTCGTGTGGTAAAAAGCATGCCGAAATGGCTCCCTGGTAAGCAGAATGGAAAAGCGGTACGTGTGAAGTTCACCGTTCCGGTAATGTTTAAACTACAGTAAAGAATGATGAAGAGACAATTAAGGCTGATAGGAATTGTTGTGTTAGCGACGTTGAGTGCTTGTAACTCAAAGTCAAAAGGACCGACGGATACTTATTCTTCCGGTGTGGTATCTATCGCAGCGGATGAGAGTTTTGAACCTATCATACAAGAAGAGATAGAGGTGTTTGAAAGCCTTTACCCTTTGGCCGGGATTGTCCCTCGCTACACAACTGAAGTGGAAGCGATAAATTTACTTCTGAAAGACAGTGTCCGGTTGGCTATTGCAACCCGGACACTGACTAAGGAAGAAATGAATTCATTCCACAGCCGTAAGTTTTTCCCTCGCGAGATAAAATTGGCTACGGATGGTCTGGCATTGATTGTGAATCGTGCTAATCCGGATTCTTTGTTGAGTGTACGTGATTTCCGCCGCATCCTTACCGGTGAAGTGAAAAACTGGAAAGAGGTAAATCCGAATTCCCGTTTGAAAGGGATTCAGGTGGTGTTCGATAATAAGAACTCCAGTACCGTACGTTTTGCAATGGATTCAATCTGTGGTGGAAAAGAGTTGGCTGAAGGTAACGTCAGTGCCTTGAAAACCAACCAGCAGGTGATAGATTATGTAGCGAATAATCCCGATGCTATGGGAGTTATTGGAGTAAACTGGTTGGGGAACCGCAGTGATACAACCAATCTTTCTTTTCGCGAAGAGATCAGAGTGATGTCAGTGAGTGCAGAGGATGTAGCAACTCCTGCTAACAGTTATAAACCTTATCAGGCTTACTTGTTTTATGGTAACTATCCGTTGGCACGATCTATTTATGCATTGCTGAATGATCCTCGCAGTGGGCTGCCTTGGGGATTTGCTTCTTTTATGACATCCGACAAAGGGCAGAGGATTATATTAAAATCCGGACTTGTTCCGGCTACTCAGCCGGTACGTATTGTCCACGTGAAAGACGAATAATAACTAAAATTAGAGACTATAATGAAAAGAGTACAAATGTTTTTAGCTGGAGCGTTTATAGCAGTAGGGTCGCTCTATGCGCAATCATCTGATGCCGAATGGCAGGCCGGGGTTGCGAAATTGAAAGAAACTATTCAGACGAATCCGGCACAGGCTGCTGAAGAAGCTGAGCATCTGATTAAAGGAAAAAATAAGAAAAATGTGGAATTGCTGGTAGCTATTGGAGATGCATATCTGAATGCTGACAAGATTCCAGAAGCGCAGGAGTATGCAGCTCTTGCCAGAAAAGCGAATGGTAAATCGGCTCTTGCTTCTGTATTGGAAGGAAATATTGCCGTAAAACAGAAAAATGCGGGTCTGGCTTCTCAAAAGTATGAGGAGGCAATTTATTTCGATCCGAAATGTACGGAAGCTTATCTGAAATATGCAGATATTTATAAATCAGCCAATGCAAGTCTTGCCATTGAGAAGCTGAACCAATTGAAGGAACTGGAACCGTCCAACACAGCTGTAGATAAAAAATTAGCCGAGATTTACTATTTAAAAAATGATTTTAATAAAGCGGTAGAGGCTTATGCGAATTTTGCAATGGGACCTACTGCTACGGAAGAAGATTTGGTGAAGTATGCTTTTGCTCTATTTTTGAACCATGATTTTGATAAATCACTCGAAGTAGCTAATATGGGATTGCAAAAGAATGCCCACCATGCTGCGTTCAATCGTTTGGCAATGTATAATTATACTGACCTGAAGCGTTTTGATGAAGCGTTGAAGGCTGCAGATGTCTTCTTCAAGGAATGTGATAAAGCCGATTATTCATATTTGGATTATATGTATTATGGACATCTGCTGGAGAGTCTGAAAAAATATGATGATGCAGTGGTACAATATGAGAAAGCGGTAAAGATGGATCCGACAAAGACGGATTTATATAAGAATATCTCTTCTGCATACGAACAGAAGAATGATTATAAGAAAGCAATCAGTGCTTACCAGAAATATTATTCATCTCTTGATAAAGAAAAACAGACTCCGGACTTACAGTTCCAGTTTGGTCGACTTTATTACGGTGCTGGTACGCAACCTGATTCATTAGCAATCACTGTTGAAGAACGCAAGCAAGCGTTAATGTCCGCCGATTCTACTTTCCATGCAATTGCAGAAGCAGCGCCGGACAGCTATTTGGGTAACTTCTGGAGAGCTCGTGCCAATTCAGCACTTGACCCTGAGACAACTCAAGGACTTGCGAAACCTTTCTATGAGGAAGTGGCCGCTTTATTGGAAAGCAAAAACGATCCTCATTACAATTCAGCTTTGGTTGAATGCTACAGTTATCTTGGATATTACTATTTGTTAGCTATCGAAAATCCGGCATTGAAAGCCGAAGCAAAGGCTAATAAAGATAAATCCATCGAATACTGGAGTAAAATTCTGGCTATAGACCCCGCTAATGCTACTGCTAAAAGGGCATTGGACGGCATCAAATAGTGAATAATTTTAGTTGTTTGTCGTGACAGGAGGAGTGGAGAGTGATCTTAGCTCCTCCTTTTTTTGTACTTTTTTCTTCTTTTCTATTGGAATATTCAAAAGATTGTCTACTTTTGTGGTGTACTATTACACTGATACACCTAAAGATCATTATTCATTAAACAGAAATACTATGATTACAGTAGAAAATCTTTCATTTACTTATCGTAAATCGAAGCGTGCGGTACTACGTGATTTTTCGCTTTCGTTCGAATCCGGCAGGGTATATGGACTGTTGGGAAAGAATGGTGCGGGAAAATCTACTCTTCTCTATCTGATGTCCGGTTTGTTGACTCCTAAAAACGGTAAAGTGATGTTCCACGATACAGATGTGCGCCGTCGGTTGCCGGTTACTTTGCAGGATATGTTTTTAGTTCCCGAAGAATTTGAGTTGCCTTCGGTTTCTTTGGTCAGCTATATTGAGTTGAACAGTCCTTTTTATCCTCGTTTCAGTAAGGAAGAGATGATCAAATATCTTCATTATTTTGAGATGGATATAGATATTGATCTCGGAGCGCTTTCTATGGGGCAGAAAAAGAAAGTGTTCATGAGTTTTGCGCTTGCTACGAATACCTCTCTTTTGTTGATGGATGAACCGACCAACGGGCTGGATATTCCCGGCAAAAGTCAGTTTCGTAAGTTTATAGCATCGGGTATGTCGGACGATAAAACGATTGTGATTTCCACGCATCAGGTTCGTGACATAGACAAAGTGCTCGATCATGTGTTGATTATGGATGACAGCCGTGTGTTGCTGGATGAATCGACAAGTAATATTTGCGACAAACTTTTCTTTGTGGAAAGTGATGATCGGGAATTGGCCAAAAGTGCACTTTTTGCAATTCCTACTATTCAGGGTAACTACCTGATCCTTCCTAATGAAAAGCAGGACGAGTCGGAACTAAACCTGGAACTTCTTTTTAATGCTACACTGGCTACTCCTGAAGAGATTGCCCGATTGTTTCACACTCAAAAATAAAAGACGATGATAAAAGATACTTTTTTCAGTTTGCCTCGTTTTATAAATCTCTGCCGTAAGGAGATGGTGGAGAATTGGAGATCGAATGTGCTTCGTATGGTGTTGATGTATGGAGTGATGGCAGTGGTAATGGTTTGGAATGGATATTTTAAGTATAGAGGTACTTATAATTATCAGGAGGATCCGGCGTGGGTATTTCTTCTTGTCACTTTTATCTGGGCTTTGTGGGGATTCGGCTGTTTGAGTGCTTCGTTTACAATGGAAAAGATGAAAACGAAAACGAGCCGTACTTCCATGTTAATGATTCCGGCAACTCCTTTCGAGAAGTTTTTCTCCAGATGGTTTGTATTTACGGTTGTGTATCTGGTTGTTTTCCTGATATGTTATAAGTTGGCGGACTATACGCGCTTTGCTGTCTATTCTTTAGCCTATCCGGAGAAGGATTTTATTACTCCTGTCGACTTGTCACATTTGGTTGGTGATGAAAAATATTATACTTTATGCAGGCGAGGGTTGGAATTTGGAGCGCTGATATCAGGGTATTTCTTTGTTCAATCCTTATTTGTGTTAGGTAGCTCTATTTGGCCTAAGAATTCTTTTTTGAAAACATTTGCATCGGGAACGATTATAGGCATAGTATATTTTTTAGTGGCTGCTTTGGTGAGTAGGGGGTTGTTGGAAGGCAGTAACAAGCACTATTCAGGAGGCGTATTGGAGTCACAGGAAGTTGTCATGTGGATCGTAATTGGCGTCGGCATCTTTTTTGCGTTGGTGAATTGGACACTGGCTTATTTCCGCTTTAAGGAGTCTGAAATTATTAATAGAATGTAATACCTTAACCTATGAATTTTAAAGAAAGTAAAGCTATTTATTTACAGATTGCAGATAGAATCTGTGATGAGATATTGCTGGGGCAATATCCGGAAGAGGAGCGGATTCCTTCTGTCAGAGAGTATGCTGCCATTGTGGAGGTGAATGCTAATACGGTGATGCGTTCCTTTGACTATCTTCAGGTACAAAATATTATTTATAATAAACGTGGCATAGGGTATTTTGTAGCTTCGGGAGCAAAAGAATTGATTCATTCTCTCCGTAAAGATACCTTTTTGAAGGAAGAATTGGACTATTTCTTTCGTCAGTTGTATACGCTTGATATACCGATAAAAGAAATAGAGACAATGTATCATGAGTTTATAAAAAAGCAGAAATAGAATAAAGACGAAATATTATGAAACGTACTACTTATATATTTATAGGCCTTCTCGTTTCCGGATTGATTGTAATTGTGGCAACTATTATTTTCATATTTATGTCGGGGAAGCCGTATCAGGAAGATGGAGCCTTTTTGGGTAATGAACAGGTGAAGATGGATTTGAATGGCATACATGTTATAAAGGTGTTTACCAGCCAGGATGGAGTACCTGAAACGAGACGTGTGTTTATTAGCGGCGAAATGAAAATAGGATCTACTGCCGCTTCGTCAGGGAAAGAACAGGTTTCATATCCCAAAGGGGACTATTTGAATGTTACCCAAAAGGATGATACTTTGTTTATGAAGTTAGATCTTAATGTGAACAATAGTCCGGAAAAGTATCGGGACAGAGATTATATCTTTGTGAGTGGTTTTGATGTGAGTTTGGCTGTGGATTCGCTGGCCAGTATCATTGCTGATGCAGAAGGCTTGAAATTGAATCTGATAAATGTTGAAACAGATTCATTGTTTGTTCGTGGTAATCGTTATAACATATCATTGGATTCTTGCCGACTTGGTTCGTTTGATATTCAGGGAAATGGACTGGACTTTCATGCAAAAGATAGTAAAATTGAAAACTTCTATTTGAATTTGGATGGTGTATGGAGATGGACATTTGAGAATACGGAAGTGGGGACGGAATATCTGAGTGGCAGCGATCGTCACTCTAATGATCTGCAGAAAGGAGAATGTAAGCGGGTGGTCTGGACACCTCTGACAGAAGATGCACGTTTGCAGGTGAATGTAAGAGAGGAAGCGGTGATTATGATAACACCGGAATAAACAGGAATAAGTATGAAGAGATCAAATATGATACGGATTACTAGACAGTATCTAAACTAAAAAGGAGCAATAATGGATTTTAAAGTGCCTCCTAAAAGTAAGATGAAAAACTTTTAGGGGCACATTTATTCCGTTATTGCTCCTTTTAATAGATGAGGTTATATAGTCAAATTACAGCGCTTTCTTCAGAGTGAAGCAGTCGATATCCGGTGCCCAGTTATAACTATTACCCATGCGAATAGTGTTGTATCCGGCTTTTAATTCGACGGGAACTGTGATTTGGTTATGACCATTATCCTCTCCCAGAGAGTCGATTTTGGTAATGATGCCGTTTACGTCCAGTTCTATTTGTCGTCCTTTGCCATATAAATAATGGATGGTCATATCATAGCGTCCGCCATCTTCGCTATATACTTCCCGCCATTCGGCATAATTTTCCGGTTGTCCGCCAAGGAAACCTACTTTCATTTTGCCGGAGGCTTCCTTATCATGGGCATAAAGAATACCTTTAGGATTTTTGCCAAGGTCATTGAAAAGAGGTAAATAAGCCCATTCCGCTTCGTACAAGGTCGGTTCCAAGCGTGTTTCACCTTCTATGCGGAGAAACATGGCACTGTGTGCAGGAAGCGTTTGTTCGAAGGTACCGGAGAAGTTTCCTAAATCACTATGTTTTACCAGATCACGTACTTTTACGTTTCCTCCAAATTCCAGTGAAGAGAACGGCACGGAGAAACTGCAGATGGTATCGGAAGGATTGTAAAGAGCTACTGCACGTACATTCCCACGTTTCTGTTCAATATCTTTAACGAGTACATAGCCTTCATTTTCATGCTGCACTACATAGGCCTGCAAGCCCAGCGGATCTTGGTTGAGGGCAATCAGTTCTTTATTAGTCAGCAGTTCGAGCGAAGAATCCGGTATGTTTTCCAGATTGCATCCGATAAGCAAAGGAGAGCTCATGATACACCATAAACCGAAATGAGCTTCTTCTTCTGTCTGAGTAAGACCTTGTCCGCCTACTTTACTGTCGTTACGGAATCCGATGACCATCATATCCATGTCATTATAATGTCCGTTTCCGGCATAGGCTGACAGGTAGAGATTCTTTCCTACTACATATCTTAATGATCCCCAATGTGCATTAATATCTCCACTGATACGCCAGGAAGTTGCTGCATCTTTAGCCCAAGTGCCTGGAAAAGCCCATCGGCAGATGTTGATGGAAACATCTTTGTTTACTTTGTCTATACTGTTCCGGATGGAAGTGTATCGTTCCTTTTCATTAAGTCCCAGCGCATCTCCTCCGCAATAATCAATTTTGATAAAGTCGAAACCCCAGTCGCCAAAGTACAATTGGGCGTCTTGCGGTTCGTGTCCATAGATACCAGCTCCTATACCTGCTGTATCATTGTCCCACATGGAGCCACATGTGCTGTTGCCCGCATCGGTATAGAGACCGGCTTTCATTCCCAAGCTGTGAACGTAATCCGCAATCGGTTTCATCCCATTCGGGAAACGTTGTTCGTGGGTATGCATAATCCCGTTGTCATCGCGCTTTCCGAAATAGCCGTCATCAACATTGACATAATGATATCCGGCATCTTTCAGACCTTTTTTCACCATCAGGTCGGCTTGATGCTTGATGATGTCTTCGCTGATATCTACACGAAATGCATTCCATGAACTCCATCCCATGATGGGAGGATTGACTGTCTTCTCATTCTCGGAAAGGATAGTTTGAGTCTTTGTGCAACTGATGTACATAAAAGAAGCTACTGCTACTGTAAAGAGATAAATCCTGTTTTTCATGATATAATGGGTTGTTTTTTATTACATATCCGTCCTGAATTTGTTTAAGTGACTGAATAAAAATAAAGGGCAACTTACTGTACTCCAGAAAGTTACCCTTTATTTTGTCGGAATGAGGCGACTCGAACGCCCGACCCCTACGTCCCGAACGTAGTGCGCTACCAACTGCGCTACATTCCGATTGCTTTTGAAAAGTGGTGCCACCAGGAATCGAACCGGGGACACAAGGATTTTCAGTCCTTTGCTCTACCAACTGAGCTATGGCACCTTTCTCGTTTGCGGGTGCAAAGATAAGTATATTTTTTAATACCGCAATAACTTAAGGGGAAATTTTTACCAATTTTAGACTCGTAGAAATATAAATGCATTTTTGCTAGAATAAATATGTAGATAAACAGCTGTTTGTGCGACATATTTTATAAATTTACGGACTGAAACGATCAAAACAATATAAACACTCTATTACTATGTCATTACTGGCGATTATTGTTATAATAGTTTTGTTAGCTGCCTTCATTTATATGTGGGCAAAGTGTCAGTCACTCCAGAAAGAGGTGCATTTGAAGGAAAACAAAGAGAATGAACTTAAAAAGTTGGCTCTGGTTTTGCAGAACATCAATGCTTACTTTTTATTGATTGACAAAGATTTTGTAGTTTGTGATACCAATTATTATTCTTTGAACCATCTTCCAGTTCAGGTAGGTGGAGTTACAAAAAGAGTGGGGGATTTGCTGCATTGTAGAAATGCGATTGCAGCCGGTGAATGTGGTCAGCATGAACAATGCAAACTATGTTGTATCCGTGCGTCTATCGGTAAGGCTTTTTGCAAGAAAGCAAGTTTTAAAAATCTGGAAGCTTCCATGAAGTTATTGAGTGAGGATGAAACGAAAGTGACTCCTTGCGATGTATCGGTATCGGGTACTTATTTGAATATTCATGGCGAAGATTATATGGTGTTGACTGTTTATGATGTGACGGAGCTGAAAAATGCGCAAAGGCTACTGTCTATTGAAAGAGAACATTCTGTTTCTGCCGATAAATTGAAATCTGCCTTTATTGCTAATATGAGCCACGAGGTACGTACACCGCTAAATGCGATTGTCGGATTTTCGGGTTTGATGGTATCGGCTTCCAGTGAAGAGGAACGAAAAATGTATGCTGATGTTATTGCAGAGAATAATGAACGCTTGTTGCGCCTGGTGAATGATATTTTTGATCTTTCTCAAATAGAATCGGGAACAGTAGATTTTGTTTATACAGATTTTGATGCCAATGATTTACTAAGAGAGTTGGAGGGAATTTTTAAAACGAAATTGAATAACTCGTCGGTGGAATTGGTTTGTGAGGCACACATACAACCTATAATGATGTATTCGGAGCGGGAACGTATCATTCAGGTATTGTCCAACCTATTACATAATGCAATGAAATTCACCGAATCGGGTGAAATTCGTTTTAGTTGTAGCCAGAAAGGAACGGAAGAAGTTTGTTTTGTTGTGTCCGATACAGGCATTGGCATACCGGAAGAGGAACAGAAAAAAATATTCTCACGTTTCATAAAACTCGATCGTGAAATGCAGGGGACAGGACTTGGGCTGACTCTTTCACAAACGATCCTCCAAAATCTGGGTGGAAGTCTCGAACTTGATTCGGAAATTAACCGGGGATCTACTTTCAGCTTTGTGTTGCCACGGGTGATAAAGCCGGAACGGATAAAGCCACAGGCAATAAAATAGGATTCTTCAATCGACAGGTATTGTATCGATTAAATGATGGGGAACATACTTCTAAATAAGAAGGCTGGAGAAAATCCCCTAAAATAAATCACCCTCACTACAACCGTGGAGTGCATCCCAAAGGTTTTATAACTGACTTTAGGGGAGCACTTCACTGTAGTGAGGGTAATTTTATAAGTTCAAGGCTGTTTGAACAACCTCTTATTTTTTTGTGAACAGGATGGACACTTAGTCTTTACGACTTAGGTGCATCCTTATCTTTGTCTCCGGTTCCCGGAGATGCTTTGCCGGAAGTAGAATTTCCACTGGATGTAGCAGAACTGCTGTTTGATGGAGTAGCACCGGAGGCGGTGGCACCAGAGGATGCCGCATCAGAAACTGCTGCATTAGGAGCGGTTGCACCGGGCTTAGCTGTACTTGTCCCGGTTGCGCCTCCTGTATGTACAGAAGTTGCGGTAGGACGGGCAGCATTAGTGTTATTTGCACTGACATTGACAGTGGCTGGTTGAGCTTGAACTTCCCAGTGGAACGGTTCGAAATTGGAGTTAGGATCTACCCAAGACGGTTTCTTGGAAGCGTAGATAATAAACGGAGCAACAACAACGATAATAGCACCGATAATCAGTACGGAGAACCAAACGGTGTTGCTACCTGTAGAGATCTGGCTGGGCGGGATGAAGCTGAGGATAAAGGCAAGTAATGATCCGCAGAAACCAAGGCCACCGACAAACCACATCAGACCGTTGCCGGATTTACCGATACGGAACGGACGGTTGAGTTTCTTCATCTTATAACGCAATGCGATAGCTCCGGAGAACATCAACAAGTACATAATCAGATAAAGAATAACTGTCAGCTGTGACAGAATCTGATAGAAGCTCTGTACGGACGGCATAACGACGAACAACAGGCTTAATACAGTTACGGCGATACCTTGTACGAACAGGATATTCTTCTGTACACCCAGTTTGTTTGTTTTCTGGAAGAACGGAGGCATATATCCGGCTTTGCCTACGGCAAATATACCTTTTGACGGACCGGCAACCCATGTTAATACACCGGCCAGTACACCAAATGCAAGGGCGACGGCAATGATTGGTGACAACCAGGAAGCATGGATATACTTGAAATAGTTGTCGAAACCGACAAGCAGACTTTGAGTCAGGTTGATATCTTTTGCAGGGATAATCACACCTAATGCAAAAGTACCCAAAACGAAGATCAACACTGTGATAAGTGCACCGATGAATACGGCTTTCGGATAATTTTTAGAAGGATTCTCTACGTCTTTTACGTGGATACCCCCCATTTCCATACCGGCATAAAACAAGAAGATACTGGCAGCAAGAACGACATTGTCAAAGTTGGTAAAGTCGGGGAAGAAGCTGCTATTGAAATCCATATTGGAATGTCCGCCGCTTGCCAGATAAATGATTCCCAAGATAATCAGCAGGGCAGCCGGGATAATTGTACCGACCATACCACCGACTTTGGCAACTTTACCTACCCAGCTCATACCTTTCAGGGAAATGAAAGTAGCCAGCCAGTAGATGATAAGTACTACGACGAGCGTATAATACTTATTGTTTGCCAGTGACATGTCATGTACGTCATTCATTCCGATGAAAGCGATAGATACGGCACCAAACGTTAACACTGTCGGATACCAGATCGTACTTTCGATCCATTGTACCCAAATGGCGAGGAATCCCAGCTTTTTGCCGTAGGCTTCGCCTACCCACCGGAACACACCACCCTGTTTATCCTGAAACATCGCCGCCAACTCGGCTGCAACGAGCGATGTAGGGATTAGAAAGACAATAGCTGCAAAAAGATAATAGAAGGCCGAACTCATTCCATATACGGCCTCGGCTGGTAGTCCACGCAAGGATACTACTGCCGTAACATTCATGATAGCCAGGGTAAACACGCCTAGCTTCACTGCATTTTTAATATTCGCCATAAGTTAAGGTTTTAAGTGAAAAATATTTTAAAGTCAGTGTTATAACAACATTTTGCGTGAGATGTTTCCGCAATCTCTTTCAAAGTTCGTTAATTAACATCCCCGAAACGGGAGATTGTAATCCCGGATTTACTTCTTCCGAAACAATCGCTTTCTTCGATTGTTTCTAAACCATCTAAATAATATATGAATCATTTTATTATAAACTAAGTAGTTATGAAATCAGCGCTTTCAGATTTTATTTCCGGGAAAAAGGGAATCTATGGTATTCTTCACATTATTATATTAATAATGTCCCTATTTCTGGTTATCAGTATCTCGGTGGATACTTTTAAGGGAATACCGTTTTATACACAGTCTTCGTACATGAAAGTACAGCTATTTATCTGTCTTTGGTTTCTTTTTGATTTTGTATTGGAGTTCTTTCTGGCAAAACATAAGGGACGTTATTTGCGGACGCATTTTATCTTTTTATTGGTGGCGATTCCTTATCAGAATATTATCGCTTATTATGGGTGGACATTTTCGGATGAGATCACCTATCTGCTCCGTTTCATTCCTTTATTGAGAGGAGGATATGCACTTGCCATTGTGGTCGGCTGGTTGACTTACAACCGGGCATCGAGCTTGTTTGTTTCTTACCTGACGATGTTGCTGGCAACAGTCTATTTTTCCAGTCTGGCATTTTTTGTGTTGGAGCATCGGGTGAATCCTTTGGTGAATGGTTATGGAGATGCTTTGTGGTGGGCTTTCATGGATGTCACTACCGTCGGCTCGAATATCATAGCGCAGACGGTGACCGGACGTGTACTTTCCGTTTTGTTGGCTGCTTTAGGCATGATGATGTTTCCTATCTTTACGGTTTATATAACCAATCTGATTCAGCAATCCAACAAACGTAGAAAACAATATTACGAGGAGGAGGAACAACAGAAAAAGGCTTCCGCACAAAAAGAATTGGCGGAAAAAGCAGCCGTGCAAAAAGCAAGTACATAATAATGTGCTTGCGGATAAGGGCAAGAACAATAGTATTCGTTACTAAATGAATGAACTCCACCTTGTCCCCCCCAAAAAAAAAGGTATGGGGAATAGAAAAAGGTTACTATCGGGAGATAGTAACCTTTACCTTTTCTTATAAAAGAGATAGAGAGAGTTTTTAGTCAACAACGGTGATGTGGTTGTTGCTAAATACATTCAATTCCAGCTTGTTCATGATGTATTGAATAGCTAACTGCGCTTTCACGGAGTTGCCCGAACCATCCAAAGGAGGAGCAAATGCGGCAATACCGAACTGTCCGGGCAGAACACCCATCACACCGCCACCTACACCTGTTTTAGCAGGAATACCGGAAGTATACATCCAGTCGCCGGTATGTTCGTAGAAACCTACTGCGGCAATCATGGCAGTGATCTTGGGAGCTAGTGCGGCATCAAAAACCTCTTTTTTAGTCACAGGGTTCACACCACCGTTGGCGATTGTACCAGCTGCAATGGAAAGCTGCAATGCGGTAACTCCCAATGAGCATTGGCGGGTGTAAAGGTCTAATGACATATCCGGGTCATCATAAATCCGGTTGTAATTCTTCAGCAGCCATGCGATAGAACGGTTGTTGAAGTTGGTGTCCGATTCAGATTTGTACAATTCATCAATCAGTTGCGGGGCACTTCCGCATAGGTCTGTCACATTTCCTACGATGGCCTCCCATTTCCCGGCAGAGTCTCCGATAGGTTTCACCATGCTGCAGGCAGAAATGGCTCCGGCGTTTACCAGCGGAGTAGACGGATGGTCGTTCTCCAGCAAGATAGCGATGATTGAATTGAAGGGCAAGCCTGTTGCGTCCGCTCCAATCTTGTCCAGGATTTCTTTAGCACCGTATTGGCGCAGTGCCAGGATAGCCGTATGCACTTTGGATACGGATTCTATACCGAAGCGATAGTCAGTGTCTCCCACATGGATGGTCTGCCCGTTGAGCAGGCAGACACTGATTCCAAAGAGATCCTTGTTGACATTTGCCAGATAAGGAATATAGTCGGCATTCTTGCCGCCGGTATTGGTCTTTACCTGATCGTATGCCTCCTGTACCACTTCTTTCAATTGAGCGAGTGTTACTTTTTTATCCATAGATCCTTTTATTTTTTTACGGTTTTACGGCGACCACCATGGTTGAACATCTTGGCTTCTACCGGAAGATTCTTTTCTTGAGCCATGCGGGTAGGAGTCGGATATTCCAGTTTTTCCAGTTCGGCGATGGCATTGTTGATGTCGCCCAGAAGCATATCTGCCATGTCGCGGCTGAATCCCTGACGAACAACGACACGCATTACTACATAATCTTCCAGTTTAGAAGGCAATGTGTAAGCAGGAACCATCCAACCGTGTTGAGACAATTTGTCTTGCAAATCATACAAAGTCCATTTGGCGTTCTTTGCATATTCCGGTTTCATATACCAGATGAATAGTGGGTTCACGACATCTTCGGAGTAGTTGACGAATGGAACCATCTTAGCTATTTCGCTATGGATATATTTGGCAATTTGCAGAGAGTTGTACTGCACTTCTTTGTAACCCTGGAATCCTAAACGGATGAATTGATAATATTGTCCCAGAATTTGTGCGGCCGGACGAGAGAAGTTCAAACCTACCTGTGTAATGTTGGCTCCCAGATAATTGACGCTGAATGACATTTCTTCGGGCAGATATTCTTTGCCTTTCCAACAAACCCATCCGAGTCCCGGATATACCAAACCAAACTTGTGGCCCGATACACTGATAGAAAGTACCCATTTCAAACGGAAGTCCCATTTCTTTTCCGGATACAGGAACGGAAGGATGAAACCACCACTGGCGGCATCTACGTGGATAGGAATGTCATAACCGGTCTTGGCATTGTAAGCATCCAGAGCTTTGTCCAATGCTTCGACATCATCATTCAGTCCAGTCCATGTAACACCTTGAATCGGTACGATACAGATGGTGTTTTCATCACACATTTTCAGAGCTTCTTCGGGGTCAAGAGTGGTTTTTTCAAGTGTCAAAGGCACTTCACGCATTTCGATCTGCCATAACTGTGCAAACTTTTCCCAAACAACCTGGAAACCTGTAGAAATAACAAAGTTTGGTTTATCAAACGGTTTGCCCTGTGCTTGTCTTTTCTTACGCCAACGCAACCAGGCAGCTACACCACCCAACATACATGCTTCTGAAGAACCGATAGCCAAAGCACCTGTTTTCCAAGTCTCTTTTTCAGGAGAGTTCCACAAGTTGGCAACGATGTTGATACATTTGCCGTTCATCACAGCGATACGCGGATATTCTGTTTCATCAATGTAGTTGATGTTGATGGCCTCATTCATCAGCTTGGTAGCATATTCGTCCATATAAGTGGTAACGAAAGTAGCCAGATTCAAACGGGGCTGAGTTTGAGCAAATGTTTCATCTTTCACCATTTGATAGGCGACTTCAGGAGTAGTAGGTCCATCAGGTATTTTCTCTACCGGAGAGGGTTGTAACATTCTGTCTGAACCAAATACATCGGTTTTTGCATCACCTTTTCTGAAATTTAAATCTTCCATACTAATTTGTTTTTTTTTAAAGGTTTAGGGCGATGGGGATTTTCCCCGTCGAATTTCCCACAACAACAGCAGATAGGTTTGAAAGTTTCCGGCTTTTACATTATTTGGCGTTTATTAAGGGGGTGGGTTTGCCTGCACGGAAGAACTTCCCGGGATGCTTTTGAAGCGATGAAGCCCGGATATACGTTTTTTGAACTTTATAAGAAGACTATTGTTTTCTTCAAACCTAAACTTTTAACGAATAAGCATTATGAAGATACAGACGGGACGGGGAACAATTCCCCTTATTACTTTAATTGCTATCTGGTCTATTTCGGCATTGACTTCATTGCCGGGACTAGCTGTTTCACCTATATTGGGTGATCTTACGAAGATATTTCCGAAAGCTACGGATTTGGACATACAGATGTTGACTTCGCTACCATCACTGCTCATTATTCCTTTTATATTGCTGGGGGGTAAACTGACAGAGAAAGTCGATTATGTCCGTGTATTAAAGGTCGGACTCTGGCTTTTTGCCGCGAGCGGCATTTTGTATCTGATTTCCAATCGAATGTGGCAATTAATTGTGGTAAGTGCTTTGCTCGGTATCGGTTCCGGTTTGATTATCCCTTTATCTACCGGATTGGTTTCCAGATACTTTGTAGGAACCTATCGGGTGAAACAGTTCGGATTAAGCTCCGCTATTACTAATTTCACGTTAGTGATAGCAACTGCCGTAACGGGCTATCTTGCAGAAGTCAGCTGGCATCTGCCTTTCCTTGTCTATCTTCTCCCATTGATTTCCATTCTGCTGGTAGGACATTTGAAAGAAGACCGGACGGGAGAAGTCGCTTATACACCCTCTCCTTCCTCTTCTGCAGATACTACAAAAGACAACGAAGCCTCCGAACAATCTACTTCCATAGATATAGGAGGCAGTAAATACGGTATTCACATCAAACATCTGATAGAGTTGATGCTCTTTTATGGGGTGATAACCTATATTGTGGTAGTAGTGATTTTCAATCTGCCTTTCTTAATGGAGAAGCATCACTTTTCCAGTGGTAATTCAGGATTGATGATTTCGCTCTTCTTTCTGGCTATCACCGCTCCGGGTTTCTGTCTGGATAAGATCGTAGCCCTGCTGAAAGGACGTACGAAAGCATACAGCCTGCTGTCAATAGCGTTGGGACTGCTATTAATCTGGATAGCTCCAATCGAATGGCTGATTATTCCCGGATGTATCCTGGTTGGTTTGGGATATGGCATTATTCAGCCTATGCTTTATGATAAGACCACGCAGACTGCCTTACCGCAAAAGACTACCTTGGCTTTGGCATTTGTGATGATGATGAATTATCTGGCTATCTTGCTTTATCCCTTTATTGTCGATTTTTTCCAGTGGATATTCCATACCCAATCACAGGAGTTTCCTTTTATCTTTAATCTTCTGATAACTATTGTCACTCTTTTCTGGGCATATCGGCGCCGTAATACCTTTTTGTTTAACGACCAATTGAAATAAAAAATGAAGAATAAGAAACTGGAGGCCAATCTTAGCATGGCTGTCTCGAAAGTATTTAGCGGTTTAAATATGAATGCCTTAAAGTATCTTCTGCCTTTGTGGATGAGTCCATTGACGGGAGCCGCGCTTCGTTGCACATTTGCAGCGGCTGCTTTTTGGGTGATCGGGTGGTTTATGCCTCCGGAGAAATCGTCAGCCAGAGATAAATGGCTCCTCTTTCTGTTGGGGGCTTTGGGACTTTACGGTTTTATGTTTCTCTATCTGTCCGGATTGAGTAAAACAACTCCTGTTTCCAGTTCCATTTTTACCAGTCTCCAGCCTATTTGGGTTTTTCTAATGATGATATTCTTTTATAAGGAGAAGGCGGGCGCTAAAAAAATAATAGGAATTTCTATCGGTCTGATAGGAGCGTTGGTTTGCATCTTAACCCAGCAAAGCGATGATTTGGCCTCTGATGCTTTTATGGGGAATATGCTTTGTCTTCTTAGTTCTGTGGTGTATGCTGTCTATCTGATTCTTAGTCAGCGCATCCTCACGGCCATTGGAGCAATAACGATGTTGCGATATACCTTTTCCGGTGCTGCCGTGTCTGCCATTATAGTCACATTTATTACAGGATTTGATGCCCCGGTATTCTCCATGCCGTTCCATTGGACACCTTTCCTTATTCTGATGTTCGTATTGATTTTCCCTACCACTATCAGTTATATGCTGCTGCCTGTCGGTTTGAAATATCTGAAGACAACGGTCGTTGCTATTTACGGTTATCTGATTCTGATTGTGGCGACCATTGCCTCCCTTGCTCTAGGACAAGATCGCTTTAGTTGGACGCAGACGTTTGCAATCATCTTTATTTGTATTGGAGTTTATCTGGTTGAAGTAGCCGAAAGTAAAGAATAGTAAAGAAAAAAAGGCATTCCATCACGGAATGCCTTTCATTATTTCATCATCATGTTTTATAGAGAGGAGTTGATTGCTTGTGCTATGGACTTGAATTCCTCGTCCGACAATTTCAGTTTCGGATTCGAAAACAGCATATCCGATTCCTTTTGAATAGGGATTAAATGAATATGTGCATGAGGCACTTCCAGTCCGATAACAGCTTCACCTACCTTTCGGCAAGGGAATGCTTTCTCAATGGCACGGGCTACTTGCTTTGCAAACACATGCATAGCAGCCAAGTCTTCATCGCTCAAATCGAAAATATAGTCTACTTCCTGTTTGGGCACTACCAATGTATGTCCCTTTACCAACGGATTGATATCGAGAAAAGCAAAAAACTTTTCGTTTTCCGCTACCTTGTAGCAGGGTATCTCGCCTGCGATGATTCTACTGAATATTGTTGCCATAACTTTTATTGATAAATTAAGGCAAGCCCCACACGGAGACCTGCCTTTACGTTAAATTGATATGTTTACTACTTCCAGTGCAATTTTACCTTGTGGAACAGTGATTTCTGCTACATCACCCACTTTCTTGCCAAGCAGACCTTGTGCAATCGGGGTATTAACGGAAATCTTTCCTTCCTTCAGGTTAGCTTCACTTTCTGAAACGATGGTATAAATCATCTTCATGCCATTCTTTACATTCTTCAGTTCCACCTTATTTAAAATCTGTACGGAATCTGTTTTCAATTTAGATTCATCGATGATTTTTGCATCTGCAATGGTAGCTTTCAATTTGTTGATACGCATTTCGAGCATACCTTGCGCTTCTTTTGCTGCATCGTATTCAGCGTTTTCAGACAAGTCTCCTTTATCTCTGGCTTCGGCTATTGCCGCAGAGATCTTCGGGCGTTCCACTGTTTCCAGTTCCTTCAGTTCCGCCATCAGTTTTTTGTAACCTTCTTCTGACATATAAGCCATGATGTTTTCCTCCTTTAATTGTTTTAAATGGTCATATAAACAAAAAAGAATTCCAACATGAGCCATGTTGGAACCCTCTTTTCATTATTTCTTTGCAAAGATAGCTTTTTATGTGATACGTGTCAAGTGAAAAAAGATGCTATGTAACATATTTAAAAGAAATATGCTAAATTATAACAACTTAGAGTAATGACTTGACAGCTGCTTCCAAATCCTTAATATCTTCGCCACGAAGCTTCAATTCGTTGTTACGATTAATCAAAAAGATAGATGGAACCTGACGAACATTATATACAGCTACGTTGGTAGAGTAAACTCCGTTTCCATCGCGCACACAGACCCATGGAAGGTTGTCTGCCGCTGTTTTCCAGTAGTGTTCGTCCGCGTCGAGAGATACCTGGTATATTTCCAGTCCTTCTTTAGCGTATGTATTATATAGTTCGCGAAGCATCAGGTTGTGAGGAGCTCCGGCAGGTGACTGGAACACAGAGAAATCAAGCAAAACGACTTTGCCTTTCAGGTCGGTCAGCTTGCGCACATTTCCTTTCACATCACGCAAGGCAATGTCGATGATGCCGGTTTCTACGATCTTATCCTGTGGAATTTCCAGTGCTTTCGTTTGCGGTTGGCGCGTGTTCTTCATTCCTTTGATTACAATATTATAAAGGTTTTTGGAACGTACCGCATGAGGGAACGAGTTGTTGAGGCTCGTAGCAACAGCAGCGAAACATTTCACATCGTCTTTATTGTTCAACGGATCGAATATCAGATAATTATTGAGCTTCTGGAACAGGGCAAAGTAAGCCGCAGCCGTGTTGGGAGCAGCGAAAATATAGTTCACCTTGACATCTTCCTTATAGTTGTTGAGCAATGTTGCCAAGCTATCTTCGAACACATCGTGCCCTATCCTGTTGCTGCGCAAGGATGCCAGCAAATCGTCCACCTCTTTTTGAAGGCGGATCTGCTTCAACGTCAGTTCTTTGATTTTATTGCTGTTTTCCGAACCTTCCACCGCATAAGCAGTAGAGAAGTCCACATACGGAGCTTTGATCTGGATCGTTTCGATAGAATCTACAGAAAAATTGATGATTTTGTCGTCAATCCGCAAACGGTAAAATTCGGGTGACTCAGGACGAGGCTGCTTGAAACTGAATGTGCCTTCCCCTTTCAGCTTTACTGAATCGAGCGGAACAATACCTTCCAGACCGGAAGCTTCGAGATAAAGCATTTTACCGTCGGCTCCTGATACATCCCCGTTCACCTGGAATTTAGGGCCGGAACTACAAGCAGTAATAGTAAGTGCGGCGAGCGCTGCAAAAGTAACCTTTTTCATATAGTGTGTGTTATTAACGAGATGCAAATATACTTCTTTTCGAGATTAGTCAAAGCATTTTGCTGTGTTCTTCATCCTAATTTTGAAAAAAAATCAGTTCACCACTAACTTTTTACCTCATTTCCACCTGATTACCACGATAAATGTATATCTTTGCAGGAATTTTGAAAGAAAAAGTATAGATAAAACAATTTTTATGATTAACCCAATTGTTAAGACAATCGAGTTACCTGATGGAAGAACCATCACACTCGAGACGGGAAAGTTGGCAAAACAGGCAGACGGTTCTGTAATGCTCCGCATGGGAAATACCATGTTGTTAGCTACTGTTTGTGCCGCTAAAGATGCAGTTCCCGGAACAGATTTTATGCCTTTACAGGTAGAGTACAAAGAAAAATTTGCGGCATTCGGCCGTTTCCCCGGTGGTTTCACCAAGCGAGAAGGTAGAGCTTCTGATTATGAGATTCTGACTTGCCGTCTTGTCGATCGTGCTCTCCGTCCTTTATTCCCCGATAATTATCACGCAGAGGTATATGTGAACATCATCCTCTTTTCTGCTGATGGTGTGGATATGCCGGATGCATTGGCAGGACTTGCCGCTTCTGCAGCACTTGCCGTTTCAGATATTCCTTTCAACGGACCGATTTCTGAAGTACGTGTAGCACGTATCGACGGTCAGTTCGTTATCAATCCTACTTTTGAACAACTGGAAAAAGCTGATATGGATCTGATGGTAGCCGCTACTTATGAGAATATCATGATGGTAGAAGGTGAAATGCACGAAGTATCCGAAGCTGAATTGCTGGAAGCAATGAAAGTAGCTCATGAAGCTATCAAGGTTCATTGTAAAGCTCAGATGGAGTTGACTGAAGAGGTTGGAAAAACTGTGAAACGTGAATACAACCATGAAGTGAACGACGAAGATTTGCGCAAGGCTGTTCGTGAAGCATGTTACGAAAAAGCTTATGCTGTTGCCGCTTCCGGAAATAATAACAAACACGAACGTTTTGCTGCTTTCGAAGCTATCCGTGAAGAATTTAAAGCTCAATTCTCTGAAGAAGAGTTGGACGAAAAGGGGGCGTTGATCGACCGCTACTACCACGATGTAGAAAAAGAAGCAATGCGCCGTTCTATCCTTGACGAAGGTAAGCGTTTGGATGGTCGTAAGACTACTGAAATCCGCCCGATCTGGTGTGAGGTTGGTCCTCTGCCTGGTCCTCACGGATCTGCTATCTTTACTCGTGGTGAAACACAATCACTGACTTCCGTTACTCTGGGTACCAAACTGGATGAGAAGATCATTGACGATGTTTTGGAACACGGAAAAGAACGTTTCTTATTACATTATAATTTCCCTCCTTTCTCTACAGGCGAAGCAAAAGCACAACGTGGTGTAGGCCGTCGCGAAATCGGTCACGGTCACTTGGCTTGGCGTGCTTTGAAAGGACAGATTCCTGCTGACTATCCGTATGTAGTACGTGTGGTTTCAGATATTCTCGAATCTAACGGTTCTTCTTCTATGGCTACTGTATGTGCCGGAACATTGGCATTGATGGATGCTGGTGTGAAGATCAAGAAACCGGTATCAGGTATCGCTATGGGATTGATTAAGAATCCGGGCGAAGAGAAATATGCTGTATTGTCTGATATTCTGGGTGACGAAGACCACTTGGGTGATATGGACTTCAAAGTAACAGGAACAAAAGATGGTATTACGGCTACTCAGATGGATATCAAGGTAGACGGTCTGTCTTACGAAATTCTGGAACGTGCTTTGAATCAGGCAAAAGAAGGACGTATGCACATCCTGGGTAAGATTACTGAAACAATCGCTGAACCACGTGCCGACCTGAAAGAACATGCTCCACGCATTGAAACGATGACAATTCCTAAAGAATTTATCGGTGCTGTGATCGGCCCTGGTGGAAAGATCATCCAAGGTATGCAGGAAGAAACAGGTGCTGTGATTACTATCGAAGAAATTGATGGTATGGGACGCATCGAAGTTTCCGGAACAAACAAAAAATGTATTGATAATGCAATGCGCATGATTAAAGCAATCGTTGCTGTTCCTGAAGTGGGCGAAGTTTATAAAGGTAAAGTTCGTTCTATTATGCCTTATGGTGCATTCATCGAATTCTTGCCGGGCAAGGATGGTTTGCTGCACATCTCTGAAATTGATTGGAAGCGTCTGGAAACAGTAGAAGAAGCTGGAATTAAGGAAGGTGATGAGATTGAAGTAAAACTGATTGATGTTGACCAGAAAACTGGTAAATTCAAACTTTCAAGAAAAGTGTTGATGCCAAGACCGGAAAAGAAATAAAAGAGTCATATCTTCTATATAATGAATAGTCTGAAAACTTAGTTTTCAGACTATTTTTTTTAATTCCACTTCTCAGAAAGTATAGTATCAATGAGGTGATACCCTCCCCTTGAAGCGTGATTGTTCAAGGGCTTTTTTGTATATGGATGTATAGGGATCTATTCGTTGCGAATTTCGAATATCGGAACTTGGGTTTTACGGATTTTGTGAAATCCGCAAATGCTGATGCGCTGTCAATACGCTTTTTGCATTTTACAATGTATGTGCCTTTGATTTGCATAATCAGTTGTTATTCAATACGTTTATTGCTTATATCAGAAATGGATATAATTCATAGAGTTACGCGAATTCACGATATTTGCATATTGAGAATAGAGAGAGAATTTGATGTTGTGTAAAAGGAAACAATGAATGATGAAGAGTGGAAATAGAATATATAGAAATTGGCTTTATGCGTTATTGCTGATTGTCTTTTCTTCTTGTATAGATGAAACTTTCACCGGGAATACTGTGGAAGGGACATTTCTGACAGTGAGAGGGATAACACCTCTGGGAGCAACCACACACGAGGGTACTCCGGAAGACCGAGTAGTGCGCACCCTGCGTATTCTGGCATTTGACCGGACGACTGGAAATAAGATTAGTAATGTATCTTATGCTGCATCAACAGGAGATATCATTCGGCATCCTATTGATCCGGGAACGTATGATTTTGTGTTTTTGGCCAATGAACCTCCTCATATACCGGTTAAAACCAAGTTGGAAGCTATTGGTAATTACAGTGATTTGAATCATATTGCTTATCCGGCAAGTTTTTTCTCATCGGAGCAACTCATCCCGATGATGCAGGAGATAAAGAATGTAACCGTACTTTCCAATGGTCAGGGGGCCACACTGGAAAATGGTACGACAGTGTCCATGCTACTATTGGCTTTGGAACGACTTGGAGTGAGGGTAGATGTTGAACTGAAAGCAGTGGATGACTTGAATAGTGTTTTTAAAGGAGTAATATTCAGTAATATCCCCAATCTCGTTCCCTTGACGGCAGGTTATGATGGTCCGGCTATTGAACGGAATGTAGTACGTAAGTTTACCTTAACCGACGATGGGGGGTATTTTGCTGACGGCACTCCTACCGCCGAATGGGGATGGGGCAAGAAAGTCAACCGTATTATCTTGCCGGCAAGCGAACCGGCATCTGTCAATGACGAAGATGAGGCTGTGATTTTCACCGTTGATATGGTAGATAATTATAGTCCGTCTTGCGAATTGAAGATAAATTCGAGTCCGGTGAATTATAGTTTGCCTAAAAATACGAAGCTCGACTTGACAGGATATATACAAGATCCATTGCAGGTGAATATAATAGCATCGAAGTGGGAAGATGTGGATGAAGATTGGGACATAGTAGGTGTCAAAGTCTTGAATGTATCGACTTTGGAAACCGGTATTACCGATTTTAATGGGGCGCGGATCTCTTTCAGTTCCAATATGCCGATAGTGAAAGTGTTACCCGAATTGTATGTGGGTGCTACGGGAACTACTAAGGCCGAAACAGAAAAGATATTTAATGACCTTGTATTAAAGTCTAATGATACCAAAGACAATGGGGCGACGATTACATACGCCACTTCCCGTTTTCTGTACACCTATGATAAAACATCTCAAACCGGTACAGGATATATGGATGTGTTGCTTGATGAACAGAATGTGAAGGGTGCGCGGGAAACTTATCGGATTGTTTTGTCAGTGGAGGATGAAGATGGTGGTAAACTGCAAAGAGAAATAAAGATTAATACTGCCCAAGATGGAAAGCGTTTTGTATTTGATGCATACGGGACCGGATACATAGGTGCTTTTTTTAGAGATGATGAGGTTGGTGAAAGGATTATTACCGGACAGCAGGCTAGGATAGCGGGAGCAAGCGAGCGTCCGGAAGATTTGGGAGCAATTTCTCCTTGGAAGGCGACTGTGGAATCCGGTGATTTTGTAGTCTTGAGTTCTACTCCAAGCTTCGACCCTCGTGTCGGAATGGATGATCCGGGGAATCCAGAACACTATCAGGTGCTCCCTAATGCATATAAAGGAGAGGGAGGAACCTATGTGGAAGGTAGGGGACGTGTCTATTTCCGTATTGGTGTAAAAGGGAAAAATACGGGAGCAACTCCAAGGTATGCCAGAGTTAAAATTGAACGTTATGGAGGTAGATGGGGGACAGGGGACAATCAAGTGTGGTACAGTGCAGAATATCTGTATGTCCGGCAGGGGGAAGAGCCCGATTATATTATGAGGCCGGGAACTGCAGACCCTATATCTAAAGGGCCATTGCAAGGTAAATCCCGTGATTATGCTCGTAAAATATCACCTTATAATCTGACCTCTCCGGCCTATTATAACGGTAGTAATGCCCTGTATACTCCGGTGGATCATAAGCAGGCAAAGTTTGTAAAGTATCCAAGTCAGGCTGGGGCTTTCTTTCAATGGGGACTTCCCAAGAAGGCGAATCAGGATTATTTCCGGTTAGCTTATCATCCTACTGCCCTCACTGTAGACCATTGGATTAAAGATATACAGTTCCTCAATGAAACGTATAAGCTGTTTTTACCGGTATGGGGAGCGGCTCCTTCATCACCGGAAATTATATATGATTATGGATACACAGAGGTTTTTGAATCTTGTCCTGAAGGATATCACCGCCCGTCGGATGGGTATATTGATAGAGTCTCTTATAACGGACCGTATCCCAATAATTTGGATCAGAATGGCGATCATGTCATTGTTGATACCGATAAAAATGTCATAAAGGCAAATTTGGTGGATTATAGCGATGATATAGCTTTTTCCGAGTTGCGGCAATCTTTATTTATAAATCCATTAAGTGGAGATGCCGGTTTGAATTCGAATATTGGAGGATATGATGGTTCGGCGGGAGTGGGTGGAATTAAGGTAGACCGATATCAGAACTTTTGGAAGGATAGAAATAGTACAAGTGAAGCACAAGAACATATGAAATTCTCTATAGGTTTTTATGCTGATGGTTTCTTTGACCGCCGACCTGTCAAAATGGGATCGGGTGACGGGAATTATCCTTATTGTGTTTCATCGGAGAATGCGCAGGCTGCGTATATGGGAATTCTGGTCTATAATGAGTCGAATGGTGCTTCTGTTTTCTTTCCTTCGGCGGGAAGACGTCGTAATCAGAATAGTAGTCTGGAGTATGCTGGGCAGACAGGTTATTACCATACCTCTTCCATAGCTGCATCGTCTGCCGAAGATCCTCATGCTGTATGGAGTATGTTTTTGGGTAAATGGCCGAATCCGGGACTTATGTATCAGTTGCCGACATTTGGGCAGTCTATCCGCTGTGTTAAAAATGAAACATCGGGTACGAGATAACCCACAGTATATTCTAATCTGACTCTGACTTAATTTATTGCTTTGGTTAAGCCGAGTCTGTTTATCTTTGCATTTAATCCCGTTTTTTTTAAAAAACGGGATTTTTTATTAGTAACATTCAGAGTTGACCTGTTTTATATAAAAAGAATCGGAAAGTACCCCCATACTTCCCGATTCGAAACAGTCAAAAATCGACCTTAATCAATTTATTAACTTAACACGTCGCAAAGATATGAGAAAAATTTCTTTGAAAGAGCTTTTTTGCTCAAAAAGTTTATGATACAGGCAAATATACCCGCTAATAAAGCCGCTTTTCTTGCTTTAAAACCAACGCTTCCTTCCTTTTAAAGGAAGAGGCCGTTGGTTTAAAAGGAACTGATAGGGTGTTTATATAGAGATTAGGATTAATGATTTTTCGATTATATCAGTTAGTTTATAAGTTTGTTTTATACTCCTCTTCTATTCGTTTTATATGTGCGAGGTTTCTTTCCAGTAATTCATTTAGCTCGTGATTAGAAAAGCAAGCTCCTAAATAGATCGTGCTTTCTGCTTCAAAGTCAAACGATTCATTGTCTTCATTCACTACAATCTCAATTTTTCCTTGTGCATCTGTAGAGATTACTACATTGTATCTAGCCATCAATCCTTTGAGCTCTTTTATGAATCTATATTCTTTGTTTGTTAATATTCTTTTCATGTCGGTCAGCTCTTTTGTTTTGCTATTCTTTCGTGTGGTAAAGTTCGTAATTATTTAACACATTACACGCTATTTGAAGTATTCATTTTATTCTATTTGTCAGGTTGTAATATTCCTTTTATTCATATTATCACATCTATTCGTTTTTTTCGTATATTTGCTTCGAGCGAAACTTTTCATTTGTATATTTGTTGGATTTTAAAAAGAAAGAAAATAAAAATGGAAACAGAAGAATTGATTATTGGGAGAGTCCATCACGGACGCAATATACGTCGTACCCGTGTTGAAAAGAATATGAACCAGGAGGGTTTGAGTGAATTAGTACATCTCTCACAGCCTGCTGTTTCTAAATATGAGAAGATGAGAGTGATTGATGATGAAATGTTGCAACGCTTTGCACGGGCGTTGAATGTGCCTTTCGATTATCTCAAGACTTTGGAGGAGGATGCACAGACGGTGGTGTTTGAGAATAATACGGTGAATGATTCGGAACAAAACACAGGTGGAGCAAAGATTAGTATTGGTACTGTGAAATCTTATACAGAAGATACTGACAGTAGCAATGATAATCGAGTAAACAACTTCAATCCTATCGACAAAATCACTGAACTTTATGAGCGTCTTTTAAAAGAAAAGGATGAAAAGTATGCCGCTTTAGAACGTCGTTTGCAGCATATTGAAGAAAGTTTGCAGAAATAAAGAATAGATAAATTGAAAGGAATCGCAATATGATGAAACAAATACCTTACGGAATAACTGATTTTGGTAGAATCCAGAAAGAAAATTATTATTATGTGGATAAGACAATGTTCATTGAAAAAATAGAGATGCAACCACCTTATCTATTTCTGATTCGCCCTCGCCGATTTGGTAAGAGTTTGACTTTGGCAATGTTAGAAGCTTATTATGATGTTAGTTATGCTGAACAGTTCGACGAGTTGTTTGGTCAACTATACATAGGTCAGCATCCGACGAAGCTTCACAATCAGTTTCTCATTATGCGATTTAATTTCTCGGAAGTGAGTTCTAATGTCAACGAGGTAGAGCGTTCGTTTAAACTTCATTGCTGTAACAAACTACAAGAATTCGTTTACAAATACGAATATTTGCTGGGAAAAGAAATATGGAGTGTTCTCAACGAGGATATACAAGAGGATCCCGGAGCATTTTTATCTGCAATAGGTTCTTATGCTACTCGTAAGAAAAATCTTCGTATTTATTTGCTTATTGATGAATATGACAATTTCACCAATACCATTCTTTCAACCTATGGTACGGAATTCTATAGAAAAGCAACGCATGGTGAAGGTTTCATTCGTGGCTTCTTTAACGTGATAAAATCCGCTACAACAGGAACGGGCTCTGCCCTTGAACGGTTGTTTATTACAGGAGTGAGTCCGGTGACGATGGATGATGTTACTAGCGGTTTTAACATCGGGACTAATATCACAAATGATTCATGGTTTAATGATTTGGTCGGATTCAGTGAGAAAGAGTTGCGTGAGATGCTGATATATTATAAAGAGCAGGGAGTGCTTGAAGAATCTATAGATGAAATAGTTGCCATGATGAAACCTAATTATGACAATTATTGCTTTAGTGAAGACACATTAGAGCAGTGTATGTTTAATTCCGATATGACTCTTTATTTTCTGAAATCTTTTGTACTTCATCATAAAAAGCCTAAAGAAATTGTAGACCCCAACATCCGTACTGATTTCAACAAACTGACATACTTGATAAAACTCGATCACGGATTGGGAGAGAACTTTTCCGTTATAAAAGAGATAGCCGAGCAGGGAGAGATTACTACTGACATCGTTACTCATTTTTCTGCATTGGAGATGACGGATCCTAGTAACTTCAAGTCTTTGCTATTCTATTTCGGGCTTCTCTCCATTAAAGGTGTAGATATGGTGGGAAGACCCATTTTGCATGTGCCGAATTTAGTTGTAAGAGAGCAGCTGTTTAATTTCCTGATACAAGGCTACGTCAAGCATGGTATCTTTAAAATGGATATGAACAAGATGAGTGCTTTATTTGAGAATATGGCTTTCAGAGGGGACTGGAAACCGTTGTTCGATTTTATTGCCGACGCTGTTCGTGAGCAAAGCCGTATTCGTGAATATATTGAAGGTGAAGCGCATATTAAAGGCTTCTTGCTTGCTTATTTAGGAATGTATCGGTATTATCAGCTCTACCCGGAATACGAATTGAATAAAGGCTTCGCAGACTTCTTATTCAGACCTAGTCCGTCGGTTCCCGTACTGCCTCCTTTCACCTATCTGCTTGAGGTGAAATATGCAAAAGCCGGTGCTTCGGAAAAAGAAATACGTACCCTTGCCGATGAGGCACGTGGTCAGTTGCTGCGTTACAGCGAAGACGAACTGGTGGCAGAAGCCAGAGCGAAAGGTGGGTTGAAGTTAATTACGATTGTTTGGCGTAGTTGGGAGCTTGCCTTATTGGAAGAAGTTACTCTTTCTTAAAATACAAATACCATAAATGTTGCTAGATGGTTTGCGGTTCATCTATTTTTGCCTGATTTTGAAACGTTGATGAATAAGGAGATAACTTTTTCCTTTTAATGAATATCTCTAATAAGTCTTGAAGAATAAAATTTGCCTCTGCTATGGATTCCCATAATAGAGGCAAACTTATCAACATGAGACTTAATTAAACAGTCTCTTGTTTTTTATGAATTTAATGAATCTTTTTTAGGACTTTAGAGAAGGAGTAAGGAAAGCTTTCCTCTTCTGTTCCTCTGCTTAAATTGGGCTGGCTTCCCATTTGGAAGTTGATGTTTCCTCCTTTTAATAAGTCTTCATGGCGTAGATAGTTCTTTTTATATTCTGTGCCGTTCAGATTCATTGTTTGAATATACATATTCTTCTTGCTGTTATCGGTTGCCTGGATGATGAGGCTGTTACTGTTTTCAAGATGTAAGGTTGCTTTTTTAAAAAGAGGAGCACCAACGACGTATTCGTCGGTTCCCGGACATACGGGGTAAAAACCTAATGCGGAGAAAACATACCATGCCGAAGTCTGCCCATTATCTTCATCTCCACAATATCCGTCAGGACCCGGTGTGTACATTTTATCCATGACCTGGCGTAGCCAATACTGCGCTTTCCAGGGTTGACCGGCATAGTTGTATAGGTAGATCATGTGTTGGATTGGTTGGTTGCCATGTGCGTAATTCCCCATATTCATGATTGTCATTTCACGAATCTCATGAATAACCTGCCCGTAATAACTTTCATCAAAGACAGGAGGTACGGAGAATACAGAATCCAGCATAGTGATAAACATATCTTTTCCTCCCATTAAGTCAATTAATCCTTGTGGATCGTGGAATACAGACCATGAGTAGTGCCAGCTGTTTCCTTCGGTAAATGCATCCCCCCATTTCAATGGTGAGAATGGAGATTGGAATGTTCCATCTTCATTTTTTCCTCGCATGAGCTTGGAGTCTTTATCGAATACATTCTTATAGTTCATCGCCCGTTTGGCAAAGAGCTGTATTTCTTTTTCCGGTCGCTTTAATTCTTTGGCTAATTGATAGATACACCAGTCGTTGTAGGCATACTCCAAAGTTCTGGCAGTGTTTTCATTGATTTTTACGTCATAAGGGACGTAGCCTAGCTTATTATAATATTCGTATCCGCGTCTTCCTGTGGAAGATACGGTGGGATGTACGCTTTTTGTTCCATGTATTAACCCTTCGTACAAGGTTTTCACATCTTCTACTTTAATACCTTTTAAATAAGCATCTGTCAGTATGGAAGCCGAATTATTTCCTATCATGCAGTCTCTGTGTCCGGGGCTGGCCCATTCGGGGAAGAATCCGCTTTCTTTGTAGGTATTGATGAGCCCTTCCTGCATTTCTTTATTCATCGACGGATACATCAGATTCAGTAATGGGAAAAGACACCGGAAGGTATCCCAAAATCCGGTGTCGGTAAACATATATCCCGGTAGAACTTGCCCGTTATAGGGGCTGTAATGAACAGGTTTTCCGGCTTCGTCCAGTTCGTAGAATTTTCGGGGGAAAAGTAACGAACGGTATAAGCAGGAGTAGAAAGTGCGGTATTGATCGAGATTTCCTCCTCCCACTTCGATTTTTCCCAGTACCTGGTTCCATGCTTTCTGTCCTTTTTGTTTTATCTGCTCCAGATTGTCATTTCCTAATTCTTTCATATTCCTTGCAGCCTGTTCGAAGCTGATAAAGGAAGAAGCGATGCGTGCATGTACTTGTTCTCCACGTTGAGTTTTAAAACCTATAATGGCTCCTGCATGGTCAGTAGTCTGTTCGGTTGCATTTTCTTGAATACTTCCATTATTCACAGTGGCTTTATAGGTGAAAGGCTTATCGAATTGAATAATGAAATAGTTCTTGAAGTTTTCGGGAACTCCTCCGCTATTGCGTGTACTATAACCGATAATTTTGTTTTCTTCTGGGATAATCTGAATAAAAGACCCTTTGTCAAATGCATCGACTGCAATATACGAATGTTCGTTTTCCGGGAAAGTGAACCGGAAGAGTACAGCACGTTCAGTAGGAGACATCTCCGTGACAATATCGTATTCGGCCAGATACACCTTGTAGTAATAAGGAGTTGCTTCTTCTCCTTTGTGTCCGAACCAGCTAGCCCGCTTTTCTTCGTCGAATTCAGGTTTACCTACCATCGGCATAATGGAGAACTGTCCGTAATCGTTTATCCATGGGCTGGGCTGATGGGTTTGTTTGAATCCACGGATTTTATTGGCTGTATAGACATATTGCCATCCGTCTCCCATTTTTCCGGTCTGTGGCGTCCAGAAATTCATTCCCCAAGGGCGGGCAATGGCAGGGTAGGTGTTACCTGTTGATAATTCAAAAGATGATTGTGTTCCCATTAACGGATTAACGTATTGTGTCCAGTCTTTGGACTGGGCAAGAAGCGTGCAGCTAAGCACTAAAAATAATAACCAACATTTCTTCATAATTTTCTTTTTGAGTTTATAGCTTGCGAAGTAATCACAGCGTTTTCATGTGTTGCCAACGTTGAATGTTCCAACGGGTTGAGACATGACAAAAGTATAGCTTCGTGGTTAAGGTCGTGGTTAAAATCGTGGTTAATGCGATGGCTAATAGGCGCTTTTTTTATTAACCCCGCTAAAGAAACTATCGCAAAATTCTTTTTTTATTATGTTATTCAACTATCTATGTGAAATAGACAAATATTACCTTACTGTTATTATTTGTATTAGTGTTCTTTTTTTGTCAAACCATTTATGTGCTCAAGGCTTTATATTAGCAAGCATTGTGAATGGTGCTGTACAGTTAGCCGTTTCCAATTAGAAACAGAAACAATCAACTGCTTGGTGATTGGTTACTAAATAGCCTTTTTGTGCGACTGCCTATTTATAGATTTGTATCGGCAATTCCCCCTTTAGTGCTCCTACGGCATTAAATGCTAACGACTCCATTTCATTTTCTCCGGGATAAACGTAGATGGGAGCCAGGAAAGAAATTCTTTTTTTCAGTCTTGAAATCACATAGTCCGAATAAGCGATGCCTCCTGTCAGAAGGATGGCATCTATTTTTCCACAAAGTACGGTGGCACTAGCTCCTATTGCTTTTGCAACATTGTAAATCATGGCATCCAGTATCAGTTCCGCTTTTTTATCTCCTTCTTCGATAGATTGTATAATGGCGGGAACATCGGTTGTACCTAGATGGGCGGTCAGTCCGGCGCGTCCGGAGATACGTTTTTTCAATTCGTCTTTGGTGAGTTGACCGCTAAAACATAGGTCGATCAGTTGACCGGCGGGAAGTGTACCGGCACGTTCCGGTGAGAAAGGACCTTCACCGTCCAATGCATTGTTGGCGTCAATGGCTCGTCCGTGGTGATGGACTGCGACAGAGATGCCACCTCCCAGATGGCAGATAATTAAATCCAGCTTTTCGTATTGGGTTCCCTGCTCTTTGGCAAAGCGGCGGGCGATTGCTTTCTGGTTTAATGCATGCCAGATAGTAATCTTCGGCATTAAAGGAGAACCTGTGATGCGTGCTATGTCTTCCAGTTCATCCACCACTCCCGGATCAGCAATGAAAGCCGGACAGCCGGGCAATGTAGCCGCCAGTTCGCTGGCAATCAATCCTCCTAAGTTACAGGCATGGGTACGCATGGCATGTACGGTATCACGTTTCATGGCTTCATTTACCTCATACACTCCGCCCGGTATCGGTTTTACTAAACCGCCACGTCCGATGATGGCATCAAAAGAAAAAGGTATCTTATTGTTTTCCAATTCTTGTAACACCAGGTTTTTCCGGAATTTAAACTGGTCTATCACCTCGGGAAAAGCGGATAGTTCTTCTACTGAATGTTTTATATTGCTGACGAACAGAGGAGTGTCATTTTCGTAAACCGCTATTTTGGTAGAAGTAGAACCGGGGTTGATGACCAGAATTTTCATGAATGGTAGGTTTTTAGTGGTGAATTTAGAATGATGAGCCGGTGACTTGGCTGACTTGTTTTCTGCATTTGCAATCTCCTGACACTTGTAAGCATGCCATCGCAATGCTGTAATATTTGGACAAGCCGGAATCACTACGCGATGGAAGCACTACAGGGCAAATGGGGCCTTGCAGCAATCCTGCCATTTCTGCCTGTGCAAACAGGGAAACGGATTTGTAGAATGCGTTACCCGATTCAATGTTCGGGAATATCAACACATCCGCTTGTCCGTTGATAGGAGATACAATCCCTTTAATATCACCACTTGCTTGTTCGCAGGCAGTACGTACATCCAGCGGACCGTCAATAATCACATTTCCGAATTCTCCCGCTTCGGCAAGTTCTACGATATTCACATAGTCTAGTGAATGAGGGAACTTGGCACTCACTTTTTCTGTGCAGTGAATCAGTGCGACACGCGGTTGTTCGATACCAAAGTGACGGCAGGTACAGATAGCATACCAGACCATTTCTATACGTTGCTGTAGCGTGGGACGCGGAATGACAGCAGCATCCGAGAAGAAAAGCAGTTTATGGTAAGTAGGAATTTCCATCACTGCCAGATGCGTGAGAATTTTCCCTTTCGGTAACAAACCTTTTTCTTTGTCGAGTATGGCACGCAGTAAGTTGTCCGTATTGATAATCCCTTTCATCAAAATATCCGCTCCTCCTTCACGGACAATGCGGACAGCTTCGCGCGCCGCTTCATCCGGATTTTCTATGTGGATGGTTTTTACGTATTCGGGATATTGCTTGAGCGTGGGATATTTCTTCAGAATGGTAGAATCTCCAATCATCAGAAATTCTGCAATCCCTTCTTCCAAAGCACGGGAGATGGCATATTCAGTATTAGGATCGTTCGCACAGACCACGGCAATTCGTTTTCTATGGTTTAGTTTTTTAAGATGAGCCGTTAACTGGGCAAAATTTAGAATAGGTTCCATAACGTTAGATTTTTAGCAAATATCAGAAAAATGATTGAAAAAATAACGATTATAACCCGAAAAATTACATCCATTATGTAACATTTTGCTATATTTTATTTGTTTTGGCCGTTGGATGTGCATGGAACCGTTTTTTCCTGTATTTTTGCAAATAAATCCCCCAATAAAATAAAAGTACCATGAAACAGTTTAAAAATCTATTATTTCTTAGCTTAATTCTCCTTTGTTGGACGCTTGTTTCCTGTAAAAGCAGCAAGACATCTTCCGGTTGGTCTTTGATCTGGGAAGAGAACTTTAATCAGAAAAAGAACTTTGATTCACAGGTCTGGAGCAAGATTCCACGAGGAAAGTCAGACTGGAATAACTATATGACGGACTTTGATTCCTGCTATGCCATGCGTAAAGGCAAACTGGTGTTGAGAGGTATTGTCAATCATACCCAACCCAATGACACTGCCCCTTATTTGACAGGTGGTGTTTATACGAAAGGTAAAAAGGCTTTTGCGAACGGGCGTATTGAGATTTGTGCCAAGCTGAATGCGGCGGGAGGAGCATGGCCTGCCATCTGGATGCTGCCTGAAGGAGCGGCATGGCCATCCGGTGGTGAGATTGATATCATGGAACGTTTGAATAATGATTCTATTGCTTATCAGACAGTCCATTCCCATTACACTTATACGCTGGGAATCAAGGATCACCCGGTATCACATTCTACGGGAGTGATTCACCCCGACCGCTACAATATTTTTGCAGTCGAAATGTATCCGGACAGTCTTTCATTTTATGTCAATGATGTGCATACGTTTACTTACCCCCGCATACAAACGAAAGAAGAGGGACAATTCCCTTTTAATCAGCCATTTTATCTGCTGATTGATATGCAGTTGGGAGGCTCGTGGGTGGGAGCAGTCTCTCCCAAGGATCTTCCGGTAGAAATGGAAGTGGACTGGGTACGTTTTTATCAACGAAAGTCAATAAAATAAGAACATATATGGATATTCAATTTCCTCCCTTTTTGCAGAATGGTGATAAAGTGGTTATTGTATCACCTTCGAGTAAGATAGACCAACAATTCCTGAAAGGAGCCAAGAAACGGATGGAATCATGGGGCTTGAAAGTGGCTATAGGAAAACATGCCGGAAGTTCATCCGGAAGATATGCCGGGACAATCAAGCAGCGGCTGAAAGATTTGCAGGATGCGATGGACGACCCTAAAGTGAAAGCTATTCTTTGTAGCCGTGGAGGGTATGGGGCGGTACATTTGATCGATAAAATTGATTTTACGGCCTTTCGTGAGCATCCGAAATGGTTACTGGGGTTTAGCGATATAACCGCCTTGCACAATCTGTTTCAGAAAAATGGATATGCGTCCCTTCATTCATTGATGGCCCGTCATCTTACGGTGGAACCCGAAGATGATCTTTGTGCAAACTATCTGAAGGATATTTTATTGGGAACTATTCCTTCTTACACGTGCGAGAAGCATAAATTGAACAAGCAGGGAATTGCACAAGGTGTTTTGCATGGCGGTAATATGGCGGTAGCCTACGGTTTGCGTGGGACTCCTTATGATATTCCGGCGGAAGGGACTATACTGTTTATTGAAGATGTTAGCGAACGTCCGCATGCTATCGAGCGTATGATGTATAATTTGAAACTAGGAGGCGTACTTGAAAAACTGTCCGGATTGATTATCGGTCAATTTACGGAATATGAAGAAGACTGTTCACTGGGTAAGGAATTGTATGCCGCTTTGGCAGATTTAGTAAAAGAGTATGATTATCCCGTCTGTTTCAATTTCCCGGTGGGGCATGTGACTCATAATCTCCCGCTTATCAACGGTGCAAAAGTAGAGCTTGTGGTGGGAAAGAAAAATGTGGAACTAAAGTTTATATGTTAATAATCCATTCCATCTGAACGATGCTGTGGTGAAAATGACTAATTTTGAGGCTTTAATAGATAAAAGGACGATGAAAAAGAAAACTATGATAGTATTAATGAGTGCCTTTTTGTTATTGTCAGCATTCTCTTGCGGTGGAGGTAACAAGGCAAATAGTACGAGTGAACAAAATGAAGAAACTGTCGTGAATGTACCTCAATTTGATGCGGATAGTGCTTATTTGTATGTAAAGAATCAGGTAGATTTCGGACCTCGTGTTCCTAATACAAAAGAACATGTTGCCTGTGGCAATTACCTTGCCGGTCAGTTGGAGGCTTTCGGTGCTCAAGTGACTAACCAATATGCCGATTTGATTGCTTATGACGGGACGTTGTTGAAAGCGAGAAACATTATCGGTTCTTATAAGCCGGAAAGTAAAAAGAGAATCGCTTTGTTTGCACATTGGGATACACGTCCATGGGCGGATAACGATTCTGACGAGAAGAACCATAAAACTCCGATTCTGGGTGCAAATGATGGTGCCAGTGGGGTAGGAGCTTTGCTCGAAATAGCCCGTCTGGTCAATCAGCAACAACCGGAATTGGGAATTGACATCATTCTATTGGATGCAGAAGACTATGGTGCGCCACAGTTTTACACGGGGCAGCACAAGGAGGAGTTTTGGTGTTTGGGATCGCAGTATTGGGCACGTAATCCTCATGTACAAGGATATAATGCACGTTTTGGTATCCTGCTCGATATGGTAGGAGGTGAAGGCAGTGTGTTTATGAAAGAAGGGTATTCGGAAGAATTTGCTCCGGACATAAATAAGAAGGTTTGGAAAGCGGCAAAGAAAGCGGGTTACGGAAAGACTTTCATGGATGGAAACGGAGGATTTGTAACAGACGACCATCTGTTCATAAATCGTCTGGCACGTATTAAAACGATCGATATCATTCCCTACAATCAGGAAGGTGATTTTACCCCGACATGGCATACTGTCAATGACAATATGGAACATATTGATAAGAATACGTTGAAAGCAGTCGGTCAGACCGTATTGGAAGTGATTTACAATGAGAAATAATAGAATCGAGAAATAATATAATAAGGTGTCGATATACTGGTGTGCCGTTTTTAAATACGGCATCTGTTATTCGCACATTGGTATATTGTCTAATTAAATAATTACTATAATGTCAATTAATGAACTACAAGACGAAGTGATTGCAGAATTCAGCGACTTCGACGATTGGATGGACCGTTATCAATTACTTATTGATCTCGGAAATGAGCAGGAACCACTTGAAGAAAAATATAAGACGGAACAAAATCTGATTGAAGGATGCCAGAGCAGGGTATGGCTTCAAGCGGATGATATAGATGGTAAAATTGTTTTTAAAGCAGAAAGCGATGCTTTGATTGTAAAGGGAATTATTGCCTTGTTGATTAAAGTCCTTTCCGGACATACTCCTGATGAAATCTTGAATGCAGATCTTTATTTTATAGACAAGATCGGACTGAAAGAGCATCTATCACCAACGCGTAGCAATGGTTTGCTGTCGATGGTAAAACAAATACGAATGTATGCATTAGCATTCAAAGCGAAAGAGAAATAAAATTCACCACAGAGGACGCTGAGTACACAGAGTCTTTTTGAATTACACATTTTGCGATTACTACATATCCCTGCTGTCAGTATAAACCTTTGTGTCCTCTGAGTCCTCTGTGGTGAAAACTCATGGTCAGTATGATACCGATAAACAGGAGGATTGACCCGAATAGGACGATGAGATACGGGGTACCGTTAATCAGGTCGTCCATATTTTCTGCTTCGGGATATTTGATACTAAGATACACTGACAATGAGTTGTTTAGTACATGCATGAGTATACAAGGTATCAGACTGCCTGTTTTGTAATAAGTCCATGCCAACAGGATACCGATCAGAAATGCCGGAAGGATCTGGGCGGGATTTATATGAAAGACACCGAACAGAAGTGCGGAAATCAGAATTGCTTTAGTCGGATTGTATTGCTGAAGTAAAGCGTGGGTGATGGCTCCGCGAAACAATAACTCTTCAAGTACGGGGCCTACGATAGCTATTGCAAGAATACCGCCCCAGCCGGATTGGAGAATGTTGAAAGATTGTTCCATGATATTAGGAATCCAATCCAGCAGGCTCATTAATGAGGAGACTGCAAACCCGCAAGTGAGGATTGCGATGGCACTGCAAACCAGATAAGAGGCCGATACTGGTAACCATGTTGCCCTCTTTTTACTGATATAACCGGCTTTCCATAGATAAATACCCATCATAATCTGACCGGCTAGTTGTGCCGGAATCATAATCATTTGCGTCAGAGTGACTTTATCCAGATTTCCCGTGGTGACGAACAAATAGATCGTACAAGGAATCATAATCAGGATTGGAGCAACAATCTGCGCAATGAGAAGGTCTATTAATACTAATTTGATAGCCGTTTTCATGGTTTTTTATTTAGTGGTAAAGAAACTATAGATAAACATAGCTAACATGGATATAGCTATTACCACCAAAGAGATACTCATAAATGACTTTTGCATAAGAATCTATTTTTTAAGAATTGTTTCTGTCTCTTCAGCATCCTTATGGAGCTGTGTTATTAACTCGTCGATACTGGAGAATTTCAGTTCGGGACGTGTCCGTTTTACAAAAGTAAGCCGGATGAATTTATCATATATGTCGGAATGGAAGTGGAGGATATTCACCTCAATCGTCCGGTTCGGACCATTGTCAATCGTCGGGCGGACGCCTATATTCAGCATTCCCATATACGTTTTCCCGTCAAATGTCACCCATACGGCATATACGCCATCGGCAGGAATCAGTTTATCGGGATCATCCACTCGTAAATTGGCTGTTGGGAAACCTATTTTTCTGCCTACCTGATAGCCGCCTACTACTATCCCGTCGAGGAAATATTCATACTTCAGACAATGGGCGGCCAGGCTAACTTCTCCTTCATGAAGAAGTTTGCGGATCAGGGAAGAACTCACCGGAATGTTGGGTTCATTCCCTATTTCTATATTGCTGGTATACGCTTTGGCGCGAATCACTTCTATGCCAATTTCCTTTCCATAACGTACATAATCTTCGAAACCTTCGCTGCGGTTATGTCCGAAACGATGGTCATAGCCGATAACCAGATATTTTACCTGATAACGCTCTTTTAACAGCTGTGTCATAAACTCCCGGGCAGTAAGCCGGGAAATTTCAGGAGTGAAGTCAAGCATCAGGCAGTAATCTACCCCGATGTCTGCAAGCAGGCTTATTTTTTCTTCGGGAGTAGTCAGCAGTTCCGGACGATACTCCGCATTCATCACTTTTCGGGGATGAACGGGAAAAGTAACCAATGCAGAGCGTAGACCTTTCGCGGCGGCTATCTCCTTCACTTGCTGAATCAGATAGCGATGTCCTGCATGCACCCCATCAAAGAAACCGATAGTAGCTACGCAGGGTTCCGGGGTAATTGCCGATGTGTCACGTATAATCTGCATATCTCTAAATTTATTTAAGGTTGAAAAGATGGCTCCAGTCTTCGCCTGCTTTCGCTGTATAGGTGGAAATTCCTAAATTTTGGGCTGTCTTACAGTTCATTTCAGAGTCATCAATAAAGAGCGTCTCTTGCGGTTCGATTCCGGCATCCTCTATGATTGCCTTGAAGATCTCCGGTTCGGGCTTGGCCATTTTCATTTCAAAAGAGAGGTATGTTTTTTCAAAATAATCTTCCACCTTAAAGGTGCGGTAAGGAAACAAATGAGCGCATGTCCATTCCCAATGAATTTGGTTAGTATTGCTCAATAAGTAGACGACATATTTCTCACGTAATTTTAATAATAAATCAAGTTTTTGTGTGGGTATATCTACTAGAAAACTATTCCAGGCTGCATCTATTTGTTTGTCGCTAACTGCTTTGCCTATCATTTTACGAACTCCGTCACGGAATTCGGCAGGTGTAATCAATCCTTTTTCTTGTTGCATCAGGATTCCGTCCTGATTCTGGATATCCAGCAAGTCATCCACGTTTTGGAGCCCTAACTTCTGAAAGTGCTCAATGCAACGTTGGCGGTCGAGATTGATAAGTACACCACCCAAATCAATAAGAAGGTTTTTTATTCCTTTACTTTTCATTTCTGTTTTTTTTGTGAATAATACGTTGAACAAGGCGAATAAGTTCTCCAACCCATAACACCGTGGACGAAACGCCTATAATAAGAAGCCAGGTTTGCCAGTCAAGCGGTTCCGTACGGAATACAGCTCCACCGAACTGTACGATGAGGAATTGTCCGCCAAGAATAGCCAATACAATAAGTTCCATTCCATACGATTTGGAAAGTCCCTTGAATGCCGAATCGGTAGTGCCGAATACACGGGCATTGAACAGATTCCAGAATTGCAGCATGACAAAGAAGGTGAAGAAAATGGTCAGGTTGTGCACATTCATTCCTTGTGTACTGTGGTCGAAATAATAAATCATTCCGAGCAATACGATGAGGAAGATAGAGCCCACACCTATTATATTAGATCTCATTGCCTTACTGATAATAAAATCGGTACTGCGACGGGGTTTCTCAAGCATGACAGTTTCGCTGGGTGGAATGGAGGCAAGAGCCAAAGCGGCAAAAGTATCCATAATCAGGTTCACCCATAACATCTGTGTTACAGTCAGCGGAAGTTCCGTACCGATTACGGAGCCTAGCAGAACGATAAGCAATGCCACAAAGTTGATTGTCAGCTGGAAAACTATGAAACGCTGGATATTCTTATATAATGAACGTCCCCACATAACAGCGGTTCCGATACTGTTGAAGGAGTCATCGAGCAATGTGATATCACTGGCCTCTTTGGCTACAGAAGTACCTGTACCCATTGACAAGCCTACTTGGGCATGATTTAAAGCCGGGGCATCATTCGTTCCGTCTCCGGTCACAGCTACGACAGCTCCTTTTTGTTGAAGCAGTTGTACCAGACGCTGTTTGTCTGTCGGGCGGGCGCGGGACATGATTTTTAAGTCCATCACTCTGTCCAGTGCTTCTTCGTCGCTCAATTCGGCAAATGCAACACCGGTGATTCGATTTCGTTCCGTATCAGTTTCGGGGTTCCAGAGACCGATCTGGCGTGCGATTTCCGTGGCAGTTCCCGGAGTGTCACCGGTCACGATCTTGATGCCGATACCTGCAGACTGGCATTTCGCAACCGCAGCAGGCACATCCGGACGAATCGGGTCGGAGATGGCAACCACTCCCAAGAAATTGAGGTCGTTGGCTGAAACTAGTTCCGTGCAATCGTTCGGCTCATTTTCTCCGACAATCTTGAATGCAAATCCAAGTGTACGCATAGCCATATTTTGATAGCTCAACAGTTGTGCTTCCACTGTAGAACGATACTCTACCGCATCCACTCGCCGTCCATCCAGAACAACTTCTTTACACTTGCCCAGAACAATTTCAGGAGCTCCTTTTATATAAAGTATTTTTTTGCCGATCAGGGGAGATTCAACAAGAGTTGCCATGAATTTCCGTTCGGTAGAGAAGGTGAGTTGATCGAGGACATGTGCTTGCTCGCGGAGTTGCAGGTAATCTCTTCCCTGTTTGTTAAGCCAGAGCAATAAAGCCACTTCGGTTGGATTTCCTACACCTTTCGGTTTCTCTCCATGGGTTGATTCTTCAAGGAAAGCTGTTGAATTAGCACTGATTCCCTCTGCGATAAGTGCGCTGATATCATCATCAGACAAGTCGCTGCCATTTTTGATACCATAGAAATTGGGTTCGTGCACTTGCATCAGATTTTGCGTCAGTGTGCCGGTTTTATCCGTACAAATCACGGTGATGGCTCCCATTGTTTCGCAAGCGTGCATTTTCCGCACCAAGTTGTTGGTGGAAAGCATACGGCGCATATTCAATGCCAGACTAAGCGTGACACTCATTGGCAATCCTTCAGGCACAGCTACTACAATCAGTGTAACTGCCATCATAAAATATTTCAGTGTCCGTTCGAAAACCGGAAGCCACTCATGCCACCCGTTCAGCGAACCGAAATCAAAAAATAACAATACATCCTTGACAAAGAATATGAGAAAAGCAAGACCGGCAACGGTAAAACCGATCTTTCCGATCAGATTTGCAAGTTTGGTCAACTGTATGTTCAGCGGGGTGGGCTCGAGGTTGTCCTCTGTGCTCTGCCGGGCTACTTTCCCGATTTCAGTAGCATCACCCACATGCAGCACACGCATGGTTCCATGACCATCCACTACTGTAGTACCACGCATCACCAGATTAGAAGCATAAGTCGCTTCTTCATCAAAATCCGTTTCTACAGTGGTTTTATTGATAACAGGTTCTCCGGTCAGATTGGATTCATTCACTTGCAGAGAGATAGCTTCCAGTAACTCTCCATCAGCGGGAATTTCTTCACCTGTTTCCAGGATCACAATATCACCTACCACTATGTCTTTACGAGGGATTTCCTGTACACGTCCGTTCCGGATCACTTTTACCAATGTTTCTTCATTGACTGCATTCAGCAAGTCAAATTTCTTGCTGGCATCATATTCGAAAAAGAAACCGATTCCGGTAGCCAGTAAGATAGCGGCTATGATTCCGATCGTTTCAGCATATTCGTTTTCGATGATGGAGATGATTAACGAGAAAGCGGCTGCCACTAATAACACACGCACAACCGGGTCTTCAAATTTTTCCAGATAGAGCTTCCAGAGAGAAGGACGCTTGGGGGGCGTTAACAGGTTAATACCATTTTTCTCCCTGCTTTGTAGGACTTCGTTATCCGTAAGTCCTAAATGATAATAGTCATTTTTATTTGTACTCATGCAGATACATGCGTTTAATTTGAACTGCAAAAATACAACATATAATTGTGATAGAATGTTTAATTAAAACTTTTTATGAAGTCGAATATGTTAGCGTGGTTTACCGCATGACCGATAAGGGATTGTAAACCAGAATGTGGAGCCTTTGCCCTCTACGGAATCCGCCCCGATTTGCCCGCCAAGTTTGGCGACAATGGTTTGAGAAATGGAAAGTCCCAGTCCCGCTCCCTTCTTATCTTTGTTCAGTTTCACGAAGCGCTCGAATACATCCGGTAATTTCTCTGCCGGAATTCCGGCTCCGGTATCCTTGACATAAAAGTAAAGTTCGGTGTCTCTGGCTTCATAGCCGAGGCGGATACTACCTTCATGGGTGAACTTAATGGCGTTGCCGGCAAAGTTGGAAAGCACTTGTGCCACCCGGTTCCGGTCTGTTTGAATCATGCAGGAAGAGCGAGACGGCTCTGCTATAATTTGTATCTTTCCTCCGACGTCATCAACTCTCATTTGAAAAAGTTGTTGTAAATCTGAGAGTAACAGATTGACGTCGACTGTTGCCTGCACAAATTCCAATGTTCCGGCTTCGATTTTTGACATATCGAGTATGTCGTTGACCAGTTGCATCAGGAGGTCGGCATTCATTTTTATGATTTCCTGATATTGAGCTTTCTCCTCTTCTGTAGTTGCACTGCCTAATACCTCTGCAAATCCGGTAATAGCATTGAGAGGGGTACGGATTTCATGGCTCATGTTGGCTAAGAAGGCAGATTTTGAAATATCAGCTTTTTCTGCTTTTTCCTTGGCTAGTAGCAGTTCCTTTTCAGCTTGTTTCCGCCGGGTAACATCGTGTACGGTGATTACCATATTCTCTTCTTCGTTAAGGAGGAAGTAAGAACCGGATATGACAGCATCACATTCTACGGTAGTATTATCAGACGTAACTACGGATAAAGTGGCTTCCAGATCCGTGAAGTTTCGTCTCTGTTCGAAAGCTTGGCGTATGGCGGTACGTATCGGACAAGAACCGCAGAAGCTATGTGTGCCGCAACCTCCCTCGGCTGCTAATGCATTGCGACATTGCAACAGGTCGCCCACTCTTTTTTCTTCTGTTCCTTTTTTTGTTCCGGTTTTTTGGTAATAGTTGGTTTTCAGAACTTTAAAGTCATTATCTATTAATAGGATAAAGGCGTGTACATTCTTTAAGATGGCACCGGCGATATGGCTGGTGCGTTCCAACTTTCTGGATTCACGGAACAATCGTTGTTGCATCCGCAGGCATTTTCTACGCTCCCATAAAAAACTGATTAGTAGGACTGCGCATAAAACTATTAAAGTAGACAATAGTGCTATAAGCATAGTATGATATTGTTGTTTTAGCTTGATAATATGGATACAAAGATAGTTTTTTTCTTTAGTTTGGAAATAGTGTTGAACAAATATCTTGCTGTTTGTGTTATATTATTTAGAAAACCAATTAAAAATACGAACGTTATGAAAAAGTACATTTGCACGGTCTGTGAATATATTTACGACCCCGAACAAGGAGATCCGGAAAGCGGAATTGAGCCAGGAACAGCATTTGAAGATATTCCTGATGATTGGACTTGTCCATTATGTGGAGTCGGAAAAGAAGACTTTGAACCGTACGAAGGATAAAACCAAGAGAGAGAATTATTAAGAGGAGAATGACTGGGTGTATGAATATATGCCCGGTCATTTTTTTATTTTTATGGCTGGAAATTATTCTGCTGATTATAAATGTAATATCTTTGACGCAAAAATCGGAAGTTATGTATAATAAAGCAACTGTTATGACCGATCTGAGATGTTTTTTATCTCTCTCTCTGTTATTAATATGCGGCCTTCTGATGGCTGGTTGTAGTGATGATGAAAATGAAGAACAGCCTCCTGCTCCGGATGTTCCGGATTATAGCACGATCATAGTGAAAGATATACAGAATATACCTGCGGATTTTACATTCGACCGGGTTGAGGTGAAAGTGACGGGGGCGGATTGGCAAGTGATTGAGACTCTTGAATTTCCTTATAAGGACGGACAGATTGTGATGATACTTCCCACGAGTTTTCCTTCGGAAAAGCTTCAGGCGGTAGACCGGCGTAATGGCATGGGCGGTTACTGGACCGGGACCTCGGATGATGCGGATGCTCTTGTGGCGACCCTAGGGGATTTCTTTGTTTTTAATGGCGATAAGAGAGTGGGACGGATTGCTATTTCCAACTGGTCCGGTAAAGAGTCTTCTGCCGGAAAAGCTACACTGGTGGGGTATCAGTATGCCGACCGTCCTTTTACGTTGACAGGCAGTGACAAATCGTATTATTATAATAATTGTTCTTTTAATAAAGGGTGGAATATATTTGCCAATATCAATCCGACCTCGGAAGACGGGACTGCAAAAGTGCTTCGTACAACTACTGTTCCGGAATCTACGTTATTTTGGCGCTTGGCTGAATCATACATATACAATTAATTTATAAAAGATAATGCTATAAATAAAAAGGAGAATCAGTTGTATCAATACATACTTGATTCTCCTTTTATTTTCTTTATTAAGAAGCTTTTTTCTCTTTCACATCACTGCTGGCTTCCACTACATTCACCACATAGTCACCAAGTTTTTCGCATTCGGCGATGATATCCATGTAGTAAACTCCCATTTGATAATCATATTCTTTGTTGTTCACATCCAGAATATTTTGATTCTTCAATTGGTTGCGGTAGTTATTGATTTCGTTTTCAAGATTGAAGGATTTGTTAATATCGATGCTTTGATGTTCCGGTTTCTCTACCACCACAATCATTTGAGCAAGCGCATCGTTAGTCAGTTTCATCATGAAGTGGATATGTTCGTATTGTTTTTCGGTAAAGTCCAGATTAGTCTGGCGTTTCCGGTTGATGGTACGTGCCAGGTTATAGCAGCTATCGCCGATGCTTTCGATTTCTGTCACTTCACGCAACATAGCACGTATTTGTAGCTTACTTTCAGAACTCAAACGGCCTTCGGACACCTGATTCAGGTAGTTGGCTATTTCAAGTTCCATATTGTCACTGATATTTTCATATTTCTCTATCCGGCTGAACAATTTATTAAAATCGTCATCCTTTTCCGTATGCAACAGATCCTGCACCATGCCGAACATCCGGTGTGTACGTTCTGCGAAAAGATGGATTTCCTTGCGTGCCTGAAGGATAGAAAGTTCGGCAGTGGAAAGCATACCGCCGGTGATAAATCGCAGGCGGGGTTCTTCGTCTTCTTCTTTCGGATGAATTAAAGCACATACGGTACGCTCAATCAGTTTCACAGCCCATATCAGTATACAAACGTTACAGATGTTGAAGATTGAGTGGAAAGCCGACAATTTGTAGGAGATGGCAACTTCCGGATTATTGCTTTGGAAAAAAGTATCTACTACCCAGTTTACCAGTTCCATGAAAGGGTGGAAGACAATCAATACCCAGATAACGCCGAACACATTAAAAACAAAATGGGCCAATGCTGCCCGCTTAGCCTGTGTGTTGGCTGTAAGTGCGGCAAGATTGGCCGTGATAGTAGTTCCGATGTTTTCTCCCAATACGAGTGCCGCTCCCAGTTCCAGGCTGATCCATCCGTTGGCACACATAATTAATGTGATTGCCATGGTGGCTGCGGAGGCTTGCACAATCATCGTCAGTATCGTACCGATAAGCAAGAACAGAATGATGGAGAAAAATCCCATATCCGTGTAGTTCTGTACGAAAGCAAGCATTTCCGGGTTGGCATTCAGGTCGGGTGCATTTGATTTCAGATAAGAAAGCCCCATGAAAAGGAAAGAAAAACCAAAAATGAATTCACCGATGGATTTGCGGTTACTTTTACCGGAGAAGATAAATGGAAGGGCGATGGCCAGGAGAGGAAGGGCAAAGGCAGCCATATCAACCTTAAATCCGAAAATTGAAATGATCCAGGCGGTTACGGTAGTACCGATATTGGCACCCATAATGACGCTGATGGATTCGGCGAGTGTGAGTAGTCCGGCGTTAACGAAACTGACGACCATTACCGTCGTTGCTGAAGAAGACTGGATAAGGGCCGTGATTAACACTCCTGTTAGAACTCCCGTTACCCGGTTGGTGGTCATTGCCGTTAGAATACTTCGCAATCTATCACCCGCGACCTTTTGTAAGCCCTCGCTCATGATTTTCATTCCGTAGAGGAAGAGTCCTAATGAGCCTATGAGCTTTAAAAAATCATAAAAAGAATATTCCATCTATAATATTTTTAATGGTTATTTGTTCTCTATCTGATTATAAGTATATTAGTACCAAATTATTCACCTTTTAACGAACTCGATGAAACAGATGTTACAAATATGTTGCAAAAATAACAATATTTCTAAAGAATTCCCTATCGGAAGCTCACTTTTGGATATTTATTACGGTTTTAATCTTAATTTTCCTTATCAAGTAGTGAGTGCCAAGGTCAATAATCGCTCCGAGGGACTTAATTTCAGAGTATATAACAATAAGGATGTAGAGTTTCTGGATGTGAGAGATCAGTCCGGTATGCGTACTTATGTCCGTTCGCTTTGTTTTGTCTTGTTTAAAGCTGTCACGGAATTGTTTCCCGAGGGAAAATTGTTTGTGGAACATCCTGTGTCAAAAGGCTATTTCTGTAATTTGCGGATTGGGCGCCCCATTGAACTTGAGGATGTGAAGCGTATCAAGCAACGGATGCAGGAGATCATTGCGGAAAATATTCCTTATCACCGCATTGAATGTCATACGGCAGAGGCAGTACGGGTTTTCAGTGAGCGGGGGATGAATGATAAAGTGAGGTTATTGGAAACTTCCGGTTCCCTTTATACCTATTATTATACGTTGGGTGATACTGTTGATTATTATTATGGTAATCTGCTGCCCAGCACCGGATATCTTAAATTATTCGATATTGTGAAGTATTATGACGGGCTGCTGCTCCGGATTCCGAGCCGGGAAAATCCGGATATGCTCGAAGAGGTCGTGAAACAGGAGAAAATGCTGGATGTCTTTAAGGAATATCTGAACTGGAGTTATATCATGGGACTTAATAATGCCGGAGATTTTAATCTTGCCTGTGAGGAAGGACATGCCACTGACTTGATTAATGTTGCGGAAGCATTGCAAGAGAAAAAGATAGCGCAGATAGCCGATACTATTTTCCATCGTGGCGAAAATGGTAACCGGGTAAAACTGGTCTTGATTGCCGGACCGTCTTCTTCGGGAAAGACAACTTTCAGCAAACGGCTTTCTATTCAGCTGATGACAAATGGATTGAAGCCATTCCCGATCTCTTTGGATAATTATTTTGTAGACCGTGAAGAAACCCCTTTGGATGAAAACGGAAACTATGATTATGAATCACTTTATGCGCTCGATCTGGAATTGTTTAATCAACAGTTGCAGGCGCTTCTCCGTGGCGAAGAGGTGGAACTGCCCCGTTTTAATTTCTCTCTAGGCAAAAAGGAATATAAAGGGGATAAACTGAAAATAGAAGATAATACAATTCTGATTCTGGAAGGTATTCATGCCCTAAATCCGGAACTGACACCGCATATACCGGCTGAACGGAAATTCAAGATTTACGTTTCAGCATTGACCACTATTTCGTTGGATGATCATAACTGGATTCCGACTACTGACAACCGTTTGTTGCGCCGCATTATCCGCGACTTTAACTATCGGGGATACTCTGCACGTGAAACCATATCACGTTGGCCTAGTGTGCGTGCCGGTGAAGATAAATGGATATTTCCTTATCAGGAGAATGCTGATGTAATGTTTAATTCAGCACTACTCTTTGAATTTGCCGTACTTCGTTTGCATGCAGAACCTATTCTGATGGGTGTCCCGCGAAACTGTCCTGAATATTGTGAGGCCTACCGGTTACTGAAGTTTATCAAATATTTTATTCCGGTGCAGGATAAGGAAATTCCGCCTACTTCTTTGTTGCGTGAATTTTTAGGAGGAAGCAGCTTTAAATATTAAGTAGAAAAATTAGGATATATTCGTGATTTGTATTTCCTTTGCAGAAAATACAAATAAACCTTTTGTTGTAGTGAAGCAAAGGAACACAAAAATAAACAATATTTGAGTGATATTTAGGGAAAGAATGTTATGGTTGTTATACAAAACTTTAAAATATTGAACCTTTGATTGCTTTTGCTGTTAAGAAGGGACTACATGCAACAAAAAAAATGTGAATATGATTTTTTATAATAGTCTTTTAGCGAAGTGGTTCTTAGGAAAAGGGAAGAAACACTATTTTATGTTAGGCTGGTTTTTCTTTACCCGCTATAAATATCTGGAAGTCTGGGAAGAAATGGAACTACGGATTCATGCCAGACAGTATTGGGAATGTTTTTCTTTAACCCTGATACCAGCACTTATTTTATCAATCCTGTTTTCATGGTGGTGGATGGTGTTGCCATTCGTGACTTATCACATACTTTATTGGTTTGAAAAGATCCTCCGTCCTCATTCTATCTTTAATTGGGAGGCGATAAAGCATAGTGGCGATACGCTTTATCTCAGGAAGAGAAAAGCGTATGCCTGGAAGAAATGGTACGGGAAGAAAGAATTGCCCGCATCCAGATGGAATGATTAAAACTTCACTTTAAATGCTTCTTTATCCAAAGCAGATGTCCATACTCGGTATCGTTGGAAGTCCAATGCTCATTAATGGGAGTAATCAGTGCTTCTTTCGGACAGTCTAGTACATTGTATACGATGTAGCTGGTTGTCGGAGGACATACATCATCGTTGAATCCCCATGTCATATAGGTATCTGCTTTGATTAATTTCGCAAAGTTCACAACATCATAATAGGCCATTGTCTTTATTTTTTCAGGAGTATCCATATCTACCGAATTCCTGAAGAAATGAGGATATCCGCCGGCACGTCCGGCTTTATAGCCTGCCATGTCACTTAATGCAGGATGATTGGCGACACAGGCTGTCACCCGTTGATCCAGTCCCGCAGTGATTAATGCCAAGGCTCCTCCCTGGCTACCTCCTTGTGCTATTACGTTTTTACCATCCCATTCAGGTAGGGAAGTCAGGAAATCAATAGCGCGTACACAGGCCAGATATACTCGTTTCATATAATAATTGTCGCGGCTGTCGAGTCCATTGGTTAAGTAGCCGTTCTCTCTGCCATTAAAAGCATTGCTGATTTCTTTGAATGCTTCGTCACTCATTTCCGGATGAAGGCCGTGTATCTCCATCTCAAAACGGATGCAGCCTTGCTCTGCATAATATTTGTGTCGCAGTGGTTCTTTGATTGTTTTGATTCCTGCTCCCGGAGGGCATAATACAACCGGAAATTTGCCCTCTTTCTTGGGATAGAACAAATATCCGTAGACGCATTGCCCGCGTTTGTTCAATTGCAATTTTACGAGATAACAATCTATTTTATCGGTTGAGTATTTTTCTACATGCTCTTTGGTGTACGTTAGAGGAAATTCTTTTTGTTCCGCTTTTGCTTTTTCCCAGAATTCATTGAAATCCGAAGGCATGGTAGTATATGGAAGAAGCTTTTCCGGCGAAAAACCGACTTTTACATGATGTGAGTAAGTCTTTCCATCTACGGTCGCTTTCAGCCGGCAATCACGGAATCCGGGTTCTTTCATTGTGCCGAGAGGAATTACGGCTTTGCCGTTTTTCAAAGTCACACTCCCTTTGGTGTCAGCGTTAGGCATCATGTCTCCCCCTATTTCATAGGTGACGGTTACGTTATCCCTGGGTATACCATATTTATAGAATTGTACTTCTACAGTTGCTTTTTCTCCTGTTTGATAGAGCCAGTCGGCATGGTTGGGAACTGTGACCCAAAGAACGTCACTTCTATAAGGGTAGTTTTCGGCTACGGCGGATAACAAAGTTAGTGACAATAGCCATACGGATAAAAGTAGTTTCTTCATGGTGTTATTCATTGTTTTTATGGATTTGAAATAGTAAGTTGTTTTAATTCTGTTGCAATATTACGCAAGATTCGGGAAAAGGAGGGTAGAAAAAATGTGATTTTAGATGGACTATTTGGTACTCTGACAAAAATAGCGGAAGTTTTTCACCCGGATGAAAAGCTTCCGCTATTGAACAGAAGAAAGGTTCTTCTTTTATCAGGATGGAACCTTTTATCTTAAGGCTTCCACCTCTTCCGGTGTCAATGGAATCTTTTTGCCTAATCGGCGGGCACCGGTTTCTGTAATCAGATAATCTTCTTCATTGCGGATACCACCGAAGTTTTTATAAGTTTCCACTACATCATAGTTAATGAAATCAGTGAACTTCTTTTCTGCTTTCCACATATCGATCAATTCAGGAATAAAGTAAATACCCGGTTCTACGGTATGTACAAATCCCGGCTCCAATGGGATGGCGAGGCGTTGCGATTTGCGACCGAACTGTGTGCTCTTCGGCTGGCCGTTGTAACCTACCCATATCTCTCCCAGATTCTCCATATCATGTACATCCAATCCCATCATGTGACCTAATCCGTGTGGATAGAACAACGCATGGGCACCTTCGCGTACAGCATCCTCGGTATTTCCTTTCATCAATCCGAGCGTCTTCATGCCATCCACCATGACGCGGGCCGACAGTTCGTATACGTCCATATAAGGAATACCCGGGCGGAGAGCTTTTACAGATTCCAGGTGCATCGCATTCTGAATTTCGTATACTTCACGCTGACGGGTGGTGAACTTCTTATCGGCAGGAATGGTAGACGACATATCACCCGCATAACCGGATTCAACTTCTGCACCGGCGTCGATTAAGAACAAATCACCCGGCCTCACTTTATTTCCGTGATAATGGTTGTGCAGAGTCTGCCCGTTGATAGTGGCGATGGTGGCGAATGAAAGTTGGCAGTTGTTAGATTCGGCCACCCGGTTCATTTCAGCTACCACTTCATATTCATACATACCCGGACGAAGTACCTTCATGGCTGTAATATGCATATCGGCAGTAACATCGCAAGCCTTTTCTATCTCTGCGATTTCTTCTGCAGATTTATAGTTGCGTTGAGCGATCACGGCACGGATGAATGGAACAGAACCTTCCTGATGTGCGGGAGGAATACCCAGCCAGTCCATCAGCTTCAGCTTATGTTCGGGGCGGTAAGGAGGCAGATAGTGAACTGCTTTCCCTTTCTGCACACACTGATGGAGATAGCTTACAATGTCAGCAGACGGCATCAGATTTTTTACGCCTACACGTTCGCATTTTTCGTGCAATGTCGGTTGTGACCCCATCCATACGATTGCGTCGATAGACAACTCATCACCAAAGATGATTTCTTTGTCTTCATCTATATCGATAATAGCCGAAAGTCCGGCACATGAAAGTCCGAAATAATAAAGGAAAGTGGAATCCTGACGATAACGGAACGTGTTATCTTCGTAATTCAGTCCGCACTCGTCATTTCCGAGAAATAACAACACTCCGGAGCCTAAGTTCTTTTTCAGCAGGGCTCTCCGCTGCATATACGTTTCTTTGGCAAACATATGGTCCTAGTTTTTAAGTTCGTGCAACAAAGATAACGAATTTTGTGTTATAGGATTAAAAATTATCTCCCTAATCTGTGTAATCTCTCGTTAAAAAGTTACTTTTGTAGCGAGAAACAGTAGAAAGCAAAAACGAATATGGCACAAGGTTCCCGTCAAATACAATCTCAGGCGCAACAGCAGGTACAGACGCTCTCGCCCCAGCAGATTCTGGTCGTGAAACTGTTGGAGCTTCCCGCAGTAGAGCTGGAAGACCGTATCCATGCTGAACTGCTTGAAAATCCGGCACTTGAAGAAGGTAAAGAAGAGAATGCTACGGATGATGAATATTCTGATACCGACAATGCAGAGGATGGCATGGATAGCGATGCCAACGACTATGATTCTTTGAGTGACTATCTGACAGAAGACGATATTCCCGATTATAAATTGCAAGAGAACAACCGTTCGAAAGATGAACAGGCGGAGGATATTCCATTTTCCGACTCCACCTCTTTTTATGAAATCCTGAAAGAACAGTTGCGTGAACGTAACCTGACAGAGCACCAGTGTGACTTGGTGGAATATCTGATCGGTTCATTGGATGATGACGGATTGCTTCGCAAATCTTTGGAAAGTATCTGCGACGAACTGGCGATTTATGCCGGTATCGAATCGACCGAGGAGGAACTGGAAGAAGCATTGAGCATCTTACAGGACTTCGATCCGGCAGGTATCGGTGCGCGTAGTCTTCAGGAATGTCTGTTGATACAGATTTGCCGGAAAAAAGAAGAAGAGAAAACTCCCAGTCCTATCTTGAATCTGGAAGAAAGGATTATCAGAGAATGTTACGAAGAATTCACCCGTAAACATTGGGAGAAGATTATAAAGAAACTGGATATTGATGAAGAGACTTTCCGGGAAGCCATTACTGAAATAACCAAACTGAATCCACGTCCGGGTGCTTCTTTGGGAGAAGCAATCGGCAGGAATCTCCAACAAATAGTTCCCGACTTTATGGTGGAAACGTATGATGACGGAACCATCAATGTAAGCCTCAATAACCGCAATGTTCCCGAACTCCGTATGAGTCGTGATTTCACGGAAATGGTGGAGGAGCATACAAAAAACAGGGCCAACCAGTCTAAGGAATCTAAAGAAGCGATGATGTTTCTGAAACAGAAAATGGATGCGGCACAAGGATTTATCGATGCTGTCCGTCAGCGTCAGAATACCTTGATGACTACCATGCAGGCGATTATCGACCTGCAACGTCCTTTCTTTTTGGAAGGAGATGAATCGCTGTTGAAGCCGATGATTCTGAAAGACGTGGCGGAACGTACGGGATTGGATATTTCGACCATCTCCCGTGTGAGTAACAGTAAATATGTACAGACGAATTACGGTATCTATCCGCTCAAATACTTTTTCAGCGACGGATATACTACAGAGGATGGCGAAGAGATGTCTGTCCGTGAGATTCGTAAGATTCTGAAAGAGTGTATTGAAGGCGAGGACAAGAAGAAACCCCTGACCGATGATGAATTGGCGGATATATTGAAGGAGAAAGGGTATCCCATTGCCCGCAGGACAGTAGCCAAATACCGTCAACAGCTGAATATCCCCGTAGCACGACTGCGGAAATGAGAGTTTTTTAAGTATTAAGTATAAAGTATTAAGTATTAGTGCTGATGGACAGAGAGAGAGAACATATCATAGCGGATAAGACGATGTTGCAGGTGGCGAGAGTCACTTCGATGGTCTTTACTCCATTTTCTATTCCGTTTTTATCGTTTCTGGTGTTATTCCTGTTTTCTTATCTTCGTATCATGCCGATACAATATAAGTTGATAGTGTTGGGAATCGTTTACTGCTTCACCATACTGACACCTACTATTACCATTTTCCTGTTTCGTAAAATCAATGGATTCGCCCGTCAGGAGTTGAGTGAACGTAAGAAACGTTATGTGCCTATCCTGCTGACCATCATCTCGTATGTGTTCTGTCTGCTGATGATGCGCAAGCTGAATCTCCCGTGGTATATGACCGGTATCATTCTTGCTTCTCTGGTAGTGTCCATCATTTGCATTGCGGTAAACCTGAAATGGAAGTTGAGCGAACACATGGCAGGAATGGGCGGAGTGATCGGGGGATTGATTTCTTTCAGCGCCTTGTTCGGTTACAATCCGGTCGCATGGCTATGCCTGTTTATTTTGATTGCCGGTATATTAGGTTCTGCGCGCATTGTGTTGGGGCATCACACGCTGGGTGAGGTGCTTTCCGGTTTTGCTGTCGGTCTGATATGTGCCCTTTTGGTACTTCATCCGGTGAGTAACATCTTATTTCGAGTATTTTTATTTTAAAACAGTATAAATCCTAAAAACTAATCATTATGAATTTTCCACAGAATTTGAAGTACACGAACGAACACGAATGGATTCGCGTTGAAGGAGACATTGCATACGTTGGTATCACCGATTATGCACAGGAACAATTGGGCGATATTGTGTTCGTAGATATCCCGACTGTTGGTGAAACGTTGGAAGCCGGTGAAACTTTCGGAACGATTGAAGTAGTGAAAACTATTTCCGATCTTTTCCTGCCTGTAGCAGGTGAGGTGCTCGAACAAAATGAAGCATTGGAAGAAAACCCGGAACTGGTAAATAAAGATCCCTATGGCGAAGGTTGGCTGATTAAAGTGAAACCGGCCGATGTAAAAGCGGTAGAAGATTTGCTGGATGCCGAAGCCTATAAAGCTGTGGTAAACGGATAATTCTTACCGTACTTAAATTGTAAATAGTAAATTGTAAAATAGTAAATTGAAATGACTCCAATTGTAAGTATTATCATGGGCAGCACGTCCGACCTTCCTGTTATGGAGAAGGCTGCACAGCTGCTGAATGATATGCATGTACCGTTCGAAATGAACGCTCTTTCTGCTCACCGCACGCCAGAGGCTGTGGAAGAGTTTGCGAAGAATGCCCGCAACCGTGGCATTAAAGTAATTATCGCTGCTGCCGGAATGGCTGCCGCCCTTCCCGGTGTGATTGCGGCTAATACTACATTGCCGGTGATCGGAGTACCTGTAAAAGGTTCCGTGCTCGATGGTGTGGACGCACTTTATTCTATCATTCAGATGCCTCCGGGCATTCCTGTAGCAACGGTTGCCATTAACGGAGCGATGAATGCCGCTATCCTTGCCATCCAGATGCTGGCATTGAGCGATGAGAAACTGGCAGAAGCTTTTGCTGCTTACAAGGAAGGACTGAAAAAGAAAATCGTAAAAGCAAACGAAGAACTGAAAGAAGTGAAGTTTGAATATAAAACAAACTAATGTGATTTACGATTTGACAATTTACGATTTACGATTGAAATATCTTCGTGAATCGTTTATTGTCTGCACATTTGTTATACTCAAAGTGCTTTTAATCGTAAATCGTTAAATCGTAAATTAAAATGGTTGATCTATTCAATTATTTTCGAAGAGAAACCACAGAAGTAAATATTGGGGCTGTGCCGTTGGGCGGCCCCAATTCTATTCGTGTCCAGTCGATGACAAACACGTCTACGCAGGATACACAGGCTTGTGTGGAACAGGCAAAACGTATTGTTGATGCAGGTGGAGAGTATGTCCGCCTCACAACCCAGGGCATCAAAGAAGCCGAGAACCTGATGAACATTAATATCGGACTGCGTAGCCAGGGATATATGGTTCCGTTGGTTGCCGATGTGCATTTCAATCCGAAAGTGGCGGACGTGGCTGCTCAATATGCGGAAAAGGTGCGAATCAATCCGGGAAATTATGTAGATGCTGCGCGTACTTTTAAGAAACTGGAATATACAGACGAGGAGTATGCGCAGGAAATACAGAAAATCCATAACCGGTTTGTCCCGTTCCTGAATATCTGTAAAGAGAATCACACGGCTATCCGGATCGGAGTAAATCATGGCTCTCTGTCCGACCGTATCATGTCCCGTTATGGCGATACCCCCGCAGGAATGGTGGAGTCCTGCATGGAGTTTCTCCGTATCTGTGTAGAGGAAAACTTCACAGATGTGGTGATTTCCATCAAGGCCTCCAATACGGTGGTCATGGTAAAAACCGTCCGTCTGTTGGTAGACGTCATGGAGAAAGAAGGGATGGCTTTCCCGTTACACCTCGGAGTGACAGAAGCCGGAGACGGAGAGGATGGGCGTATCAAGTCTGCCCTTGGCATCGGTGCATTGTTGAGTGACGGATTGGGAGATACCATTCGGGTATCTTTGAGTGAAGCTCCTGAAGCTGAAATCCCGGTAGCCCGCAAATTGGTGGATTATGTTCTGTTGAGGCAGGACCATCCTTATATCCCGGGATTGGAAGCGCCGGAATTCAATTATTTGTCTCCCGAACGCCGCAAGACAAAAGCTGTCCGTAATATCGGAGGTGAACATGTGCCTGTGGTTATTGCCGACCGCATGGACGGGAAGACAGAGGTAAACCCGCAATTCACACCGGACTATATTTATGCCGGAAGAGCTTTGCCCGATCAACGGGAAGACGGAGTGGAATATATTCTTGATGCGGATGTATGGCAGGGAGAAGACGGAACTTGGCCTGCATTCAATCATGCACAGTTGCCGTTAATGGGAGAATGCAATGCGGAGCTTAAATTCCTGTTTATGCCCTACATGGCACAAACGGACGAAGTGATAGCCTGCCTGAAACATCATCCGGAAGTGGTGGTGGTTTCCCAAAGCAATCATCCGAACCGTTTGGGTGAGCACCGTGCACTGGTTCATCAACTAATGACGGAAGGTTTGCAAAATCCGGTTGTCTTCTTCCAGCATTATTCGGAAGATGATGCGGAGAATTTGCAGATAAAGTCCGCAGCCGATATGGGAGCCTTGATTTTTGACGGTCTTTGTGATGGCATCTTCCTGTTCAATCAGGGCAACTTGAGCCATGCCGTGGTCGATGCCACTGCTTTCGGAATCTTGCAGGCCGGACGTACCCGTACCTCCAAAACTGAATATATATCTTGTCCCGGTTGCGGCCGTACACTTTACGACTTGGAAAAGACCATTGCCCGTATCAAGGCAGCCACTTCACATTTGAAAGGGCTGAAGATCGGCATCATGGGATGCATCGTGAATGGTCCCGGTGAGATGGCAGATGCAGACTACGGCTATGTAGGAGCAGGACGGGGGAAAATCAGTCTCTATAAAGGTAAGGTGTGCGTAGAGAAAAATATTCCTGAAGAAGAGGCGGTGGAACGACTTCTGGAGTTTATCCGGACAGATCGGGAAGAAAACCAACAATGATATTATATTGGGCACGGAATGCAGGTGATGAGGTACTGATCTCATAGAAAACCTGTAATCCGTGCCTGACTAAGTACTACATATCTTCCAACGACAAACACATTGTTTCAATGGTATAACGAGGCAGTAGCTTTTTCTTCAAATGTTCAACTTTCTGTTCCAGCAACTCCGGCTTAAAGTTTTTACGTTGGCGTTTTACTTCAGCAACTACTGCTTTGTTTTTTTCAAGACAGAGTGCAACAATGTCTATCTCGTTTTGATTCCCTTTGGCTTCCCACCATGACCCGATAGCACGGAATTGATAACTTTCAGCGAATTTCTGTTTGAAGTAAAGTTCTAATATCTTTCCGCTGTAGGTTGGATAATCAGCTTCTATGATATTACGCAGCCCTACAAAGTTTTTAATTTCTATCAATGAACGGTTACGGTCGAAGTAATTGAACCAAAACCTAATAAAATTATCGCATATTTCATATCGGACAGTTGTTGAGCTTTCTTTAGCTAAAATGGGACGTTGGCGTATGATAATATTATAATCGTCTATCAAGCGTTTCAGATAGCCTCCTACGCTTTTTTCTCCTAGTGTTGCCTCAATTTCTGCTTGTGTATTTCTACCTCCGGCAATTGCACTTAAAATAGAAAAGTAGGTCCCGTAATTTTTCCCAAATTCTTCTATCAACAGATTTTTTCCTTCTTCGGTAAAGGGAGAATTGTCGCGAGCCATAAAATGGATCATGCTTTCCACGTGGAGCGTATGGTTGTCACAAAAAAGTTCCACGTATTTAGGTACCCCGCCAGTAAAAGTATAAAGTGCTAAAAGATCATCATTCGAATGTGCCGGGGCATATTCACACATGATTTCTTTCAGAACAGAGAGCTTGAATGCTGATAGCTTGATTATGTTATCAGCTCTTCCGAAGAGCGGCTCTTTATTGTCTTGGAAAATTCTCTGCATCAGAGAATAGATGGAACCACTGACGATCAAATTCATGTGTGAGGACTTCCGATATTGGTCCCAAATATTTTGCATATCGCTGAATATGGATTCATTAATAGTATAGAATTCCTGAAATTCATCAATAACCAGATTGAAAGTCCGTTGAGTCGAAAGCTGCATTAGGTATTGGAATAAGTTTCGGAAACTTCTGATTTCTGTCGGAACAAAGATTTGCAGGGCTTGTGCGATAAGTGGGATGAATTCTTCGCACAAGGTTGCCTCATTTTTACGTCCTATAAATAGATAGACAGTGGGGGTCTGTTCAACAGCTTTCATGATGAGGCTTGTCTTCCCAATTCTACGGCGGCCGGTAACGACTGTCATTTTTGAACTTTCCTCAAATGCCAATTTCTGAATTCGTTTTAACTCTTTTAGTTCTTCTTCTCTATTATAAAACCTCATAGTCTGTGAATTGTATTAGTAACCGTGGTTACAGTAACCACGGTTACAAAGATATTTATTCTTAAGAGAACGGCAAACTTTTTCTTTCTTTTTATAAATTCTTTGCCCTTCCCTATTAAAAACTTTATGATTATCTCTATTGATTTGTATCTGTTTTATTGTCAAACTGTCAGGATGATATTTAAGTATATGAATATCAGTATTATATTACTTGACAATAGATGCTGATAATAGGCTGACAATAAAATATATCTACTTTTACTGTCAGCCTGTTTTTATCTCTTATGCTACCTTTAATAACTTGATAAACAATAGCTTTATGGGCACCTTTCGAAATAATACCGCATTTTTATAACAGCTTTCCAAAGTGATATCCTTTCATTAATATACCTGTATAGTTCCGCTAACACGCCAGTATAGTTCCTCTAAAGTGTTAGTATTGTTCCACTAAAGCACCGGTATCTTTAGTTCGTCACAGCCGTGGTAACTTCTTCTCACGGCCGTGACAAATTCCTACCACAGCCGTGGGAAGATCTCGTCACGGCCGTGGGGAGTTAACAATACCGACACTTTAATGAAACAATACCTGCTTGGTAAGTGAAAGATACCGGCTATATAGCATTCATTTAATAGGGGCATACTCATTTTATAAAGCGTATGTGTTTCTTATGTCGATGATATTGTTACTGTAGACAATGATAGTCTTCAGTAGTTTATAACATGGATCAAGCTGGGAATTAAGTCAGAGTATATCGACACATTGGAACGAATCCCATAATCTTGCCCCAAAGGGGTCAAAGAACAGGCTGACAATAAAAGTTCTAATTTTTTATTGTCAGCCTATTGTCATGGCTTATTGTCAGCATGTAAACCGATGATAATCATTATACTATCGGGAAAAAACTTTGGTTGACAATAAGAATCATTAATTTTATATGTAAATCTGATATCTGTCTTTCCAATAGTACACATCTTTACAAAAATAGAGGGGAACTCCTGGATGAATCCATTTGTTCCCCTTGCAGGTGTAGCTAGCCTCTGTCTCTTATATTTTTAAAGGCAAGTAGCAACATATAGATGTTACGTTTTCGACTTTGCAGTCGTTCAAGTGCCGCTCCACTCGAATTGACTTGCCTTTGTAATTATTACTAATTTGTTGTTTGTATCTATTGCAGCAAATTTATAGGCACAAAAAAAGCGGAGAGCATTTGCCTATCCGCCAGTGAGGGAGTCCAAGCCCTAAACACACAAACAGGAAACACTCCCCGCATATTGCAAGGAGCATTTATCTGCTTCTCTGTGTGTTTGGAATTTTTGGACTTTTCACTAGCACAGAAATCAGCTAAACGCTTTTTTTCTTAAAACAAACAATACAGTCGCGCTACGACTGATTGTGCAAAGATAACAATTAATTAAGTTATACAGTCTTTCATTCTTTGTTTTTTCTCTGTACGGAGTGTTTTTGTTCTATATCTCGTAAAATCGTTTGAAATAGTCCGGTTCCCTTGCTATGACTATACCTCATAAGATTCATATCGTTTATTTTTTATATTTTCACCAAATCTCTCGGAGTTATGCGAATTATTGTTATTTTTGCCTCACATAATTTCTAAACAATAATTAAATTATTTATTCGTATGAAAAAGGCCTTATTATTATTCGCTTTAGTAGCGATAAGTGCGGTGAGTATCAATGCTCAAGATAATCTGAAATGGGGTGTGATGGCAGGTATGAATGTTAGTAAATACACCATTACAGGTTTTGACAGCAGGATAGGTTTTCACGCAGGTGTTAAAGCAGAGTTGGGATTGTCTCAGGATGCGAATGGTAGTGGTGCCTATATGGACTTCGCTGCATTGCTTACATTGAAAGGTGCTAAAATTGATGGAGGATCACTTGCGAGCATAAAATTTAATCCATACTATTTAGAAGTACCGGTACGTGTCGGGTATAAATATGCTGTCAATGATGATTTTTCGTTATTTGGTAGTGTCGGTCCTTATATGGCTGTCGGTCTGTTTGGAAAAGCAAAATTGAAAGTGGACGGTGATATTGCAGATATTGCGGAATTAGGAGATAACTCCATGTCTGAAGATATATTTGGAGATGATGGTCTGAAACGATTCGATTTCGGTCTTGGACTGAAAGCCGGAGTTGAGTTCAGTAAGAAATATCAAATTGCCATAAGCTATGATTTCGGACTTGTTGAAGTGGCAAAAGATTTAGGAATGAAGAACAGAAACCTGATGATCTCATTGGGATATATGTTCTAAAACCGATTTTGCAACTTTGTTGCATGAATCATTTGCTACCTTTGCATCAACTAAATGATGAATGTTATGGGACATTGTAGTTGTGGCGCTCATTCATGCGCAGCAGAAAAAAAGGTTGATGCAAAGGTTTCGGTATTTCATGAATATGGGAAAGTGATATTCTCTCTCCTGCTTCTGGCAGGTGGAATAATTATGAATGCTCTCGATTTAGCATTCTTCCGTGAAGGATCTGTTGCTTTGATATGGTATATCGTGGCCTATCTTCCGGTAGGAATACCGGTGATGAAAGAAGCCTGGGAAAGTATCAGGGAAAAAGACTATTTCAGTGAGTTCACTCTAATGATTATAGCTACTTTGGGAGCTTTTTATATTGGTGAATATCCGGAAGGAGTAGCCGTGATGTTATTCTATACAGTAGGAGAACTGTTTCAGGATAAAGCGGTAGATAAGGCCAGGCGTAATATCGGAGCCTTATTGGACGTAAGACCTGAAAAAACATTAGTGTTCCGGGAAGGCAATCTTGTTATTGAAAGCCCTAAAAAGATAAAAGTCGGTGAAATCATAGAAATAAAGGCAGGCGGACGGGTACCATTGGACGGAGCCATGCAGAATGAAGTGGCTGCCTTTAATACAGCCGCATTAACGGGCGAAAGCGTTCCTCGTAATATTCGGAAAGGTGAAGAAGTGCTTGCCGGAATGATTGTAACTGACAAGGTTATCCGGATCAAGGTAACGAGACCTTTTGATAAGAGTGCACTTGCCCGAATATTGGAACTTGTTCAGAATGCCTCCGAACGTAAGGCTCCGGCTGAATTGTTTATTCGTAAGTTTGCACGCATTTACACACCTATTGTTATAGTGCTTGCAGTATTAATTGTGTTGTGTCCATTTGTCTATTCACTTATTAATCCTCCATTTGTATTTGCATTTAATGACTGGCTATACAGGGCTTTGGTCTTTCTCGTGATTTCGTGTCCCTGTGCGTTGGTGGTTAGTATTCCGTTAGGCTACTTTGGGGGGATTGGAGCAGCATCCCGATTGGGTATTTTATTCAAGGGTGGTAATTATCTGGATGCTATCACCAAGATCAATACGGTGGTATTCGATAAAACAGGAACCCTGACAAAAGGAACCTTTGAAGTACAGGCTTGTAAAAGTGCAGGTGAGATTTCTGAAGAAGAATTAGTGAAACTGGTTGCTTCGGTAGAAAGTGATAGCACACATCCGATTGCCAAGGCTGTTGTGAATTATGCGAAAGAACAAAATATTGAATGTGTAGCTGTTACCGGTACGAAAGAATTTGCCGGCTATGGTCTGGAGGCGACGATAAACGGGACTACGGTTCTGGTCGGTAACTGCCGGTTACTTTCTAAGTTTGATATATCCTACCCGGAAGAACTGTTGGAAATAACGGATACCATCGTAGTCTGTGCCGTTGGAAACCGTTATGCAGGTTATCTGCTGTTGGCTGATGCCCTGAAAGAGGATGCAAAGGCAGCTATTGACAATTTAAAAGCTTTAAATATTGAAAACATCCAGATACTATCCGGTGATAAACAGAGTATTGTTACTAACTTTGCAGAGAAGCTCGGTATATCGGAAGCTTATGGCGACTTGTTGCCGGAAGGAAAAGTGAATCATCTGGAAGAATTGCGGCGGGATGAGGCAAACCGGATCGCGTTTGTCGGTGATGGAATGAACGACGCACCGGTGCTCGCTCTAAGTCATGTCGGCATTGCTATGGGAGGACTGGGTAGTGATGCGGCTATTGAAACAGCCGATGTCGTGATACAGACAGACCAACCGTCGAAAGTAGCCGAAGCTATCAAAGTTGGAAGGCTGACACGAAGAATCATTTGGCAGAATGTATCACTGGCATTTGGAGTGAAATTGCTTGTATTGATTTTGGGAGCCGGTGGAATCGCTACTCTTTGGGAAGCTGTCTTCGCAGATGTAGGCGTTGCGTTACTTGCCATAATGAACGCCGTCAGAATACAGAAAATGATAAAATAGGAGAAAGATGGAAGAAGATATTTATTTGGATAAACTGGTCAGAAGAGACATCAAGCCAACTGCAATAAGGCTTTTGGTGATAAAAGAGATGATGCAGGCAGAGCGTGCAGTGTCATTGCTTGACCTCGAAACATTGCTCGACACAGTCGATAAATCGACCATATCCCGTACTATTGCTCTCTTCTTGTCTCATCACCTCATACATAGCATAGACGATGGAAGCGGCTCGTTGAAGTATGCCGTTTGCGACAACTCTTGCAATTGTGTGGTACAGGATTTACATTCGCATTTTTATTGTGAGAAATGTCATCGTACATTCTGCCTGGAAGGCACCCATATCCCGGTGATTGATTTGCCTGAAGGATTTACTTTGCACAGCATTAATTATGTCCTTAAAGGGATTTGTCAGGAATGTTCTTCTCCAAAATAAGAAAACTTCTATGATGATGTAGCAGAAAGCCTGGAGCTATTTATTAATTTGGACATAATAATCACTGTTTTATATGACTTAAGCGCCTAAAATGTCTATATAGGCACTTTCTTTGTTTTAATCATTTTTTTATTCTATAAAATATTCTCACCTTTGCGAAGTAATTGGGGAAGCCGATGTTCTATATGAAAAATATGAATAATAAAACGGCAATAAAAAATGCAAACATAACATTTTAAATCCATTAAAATATGACTAGAAAATTGTATTATTTAATTCCTTGCCTGATGATGGCAATGATAACATTCACGGGGTGTGGTGACGATAATAATGATGGACCGACAGGCGGTGATGTATTATCAGCCGAGAAGAGTAAAGAGAAGTTGAGTGAAATTGGACAGAACTTAATCAATCTGGTAAATGCTGACGATCAGAAACAGTTGGCACAAGTAGGGAATTACTTCTCGGAAATCGTAGGCTCTTTGGAAATTCAGGAAAAAGCAAATGTACAGCAAATGGTACATTCTTTAGTAGCTGCTTCACAGGGTGATATGGCTAAAGTGTACGCTATGGCGGCTGTCAACAATGAAATGTATCAGGCCAGTGACTATTATGGTGTTTATACCTATAATGACAGCAAAGACAAGTGGGAACGTACCGATTCTGATTCTGAACTCGCATTGAAGTTTGGTTGTGAGGGTCAAACAGCTGAAATCAAGATTGCAGCTACCGGCAATACAACAGATTTTACTTATGATGGCGTTATAGTGAAAGTTCCGGCTAAACTTACTTCTACTATTAAACTAGGAACAACTATTTTGACTTCTCTTGAGATTGCTACAGCAAACGTAAGCAGCTCTCCAAGAAAAGCAGATATTACAGTAAATATAGATGCCAACGGTTACAAAGTATCTACTTCAGTAAGCGCAACACCGCAAGTTGTGAAAGCTAACTATTCAATCAACATAAAAGGAACAGAAGCCGTAAAAGGTGAAGCTTATCTGAATGGTAGCAACATGACAGCAGACGAAGGCGCAAACGAGAATGTTGGAGACCGTTTTAAAGATGCGCGTATAGAGGCAAATATTATGGGTGAAGCTGCTGTGCTTATGCAATGTAGCAGTTACAAGGATTTAGCTCGTGAACTGGAACAAGTGGATGACCAGTATGATAATGCTACTGGAATGTGGGGTGAATCTCATGAAGCTGCACAAGCTACTGCAAATGTATTTAAGAAGTATCTTAGTGGAAGCCTGACATTCGGAGGAAGCAATGAAGCGTCTGCTACTTTGACATTCCAACCTTATATTGACTATTCATACATAGATTCTCAGGGAGTGAAGCATGAATACTGGTATACAGAGCCTCTGTTACAGTTTGAAGATGAATCTCTGATTAGCTTTGAAGACTATTTTGATACTGCTTCCGGACCATTCAAATCATTAGCTGACAGCTTCGATGCATTGGTTAGAAGTTTTGAAGGATTCATAGAATAAGCATGGGGTATAGATAAATGTGAGTAAATTGACGAGGACCGAGGAAGGGAATAATTCTCTTCTTCGGCTTTCTTTTTTTATAGGTAAAGTGAATTGAATGTGATAAGATACATATTGGTGCTGTTTGCGGTATTGGGAAATATAAGTGTATATGCCCAAACGGAAACGCGTGACGATGATACGATTCGAACCGATTCTATTTGGAGGATTCAGGAGGTGGAAGTGGTGGCGTCCAAGAAATCTCCTGCGTTGCAGCGTAGTGCAAAAGGTGATTGGAAGCTTGATCCGAATGTGGTAAACTTCATGCCGCGTATGCTGGGAGACAGCGATCCGATCAAGACTTTTCAGTTGCTGCCGGGAGTGACTACTGCCGGCGAATTGAATGGGGGACTTTATGTACATGGCAGCGAACCGGGACATAACCTGATATGTATAGATGGGGTGCCTGTGTACAACTCTTCACATCTGCTGGGCTTTTTTTCTATATTCAATAATGATCATTTTTCTTCTTTTTCACTCAATAAGTCTTACCAACCGGCAGACCGCGGCGGAAGATTGGCAGCGGTAGTAGAAATGACTCCTCGTGATTCGGTGGTGCAGCGGGTAAGCGTGTCCGGTAATGTTGGTATATTGGCTTCGAGAATTACCGGTGCAATACCGGTTACTCAAAATAGTGCTATTTATCTATCCGCGAGAGTCACTTATGTAAATCCGATAATCTCCTTGATAGAAGGGGGATTTGAGGATAACACAAGGCTTCGTTACGGTTTTCAGGATTATAACCTTACTTATGTGTGGAAGCCGAACCCTAAAAACAAAATAGTACTGAACAGCTATGTCGGCAATGATTTGTTGAAACTGAAAGAACATCAGTATCAGGTAGATTTCAATATGCAGTGGCTCAACGGAATTGCTTCTTTGAAGTGGGAACGCAGCTGCAATGAAAAGACGTTGTTGACACAAAGAATCTATATGACGCATTACCGTACCAATCTGCAAGCAAACCAGAATACACTACGTATGAAAATGCCTTCCCGATTGACCGATTTCGGATATATGGGAAATGTAGACTGGCGGTTGGGGACATGGAAGATGAAGACAGGCGGAAATTTCATTCATCATATACTTCATCCGCAATACCCTGAATCTGTGAACATTTTCGAAGGTATCAATGCCGGAAATCCCGGTAGATATGAAATGGAAGAGTTTGCTGTGTATACCGAAGCGGAGAAAAAATGGGGGAAATGGACGATGAATATGGGATTGCGTTATAGTGGCAGCATACAGGGTGATTATTATAATGGAGGAGCCGAACCACGTATTCGTTTGGAATACGAATTACCGGGGAACAGGACATTGAGCTTTTCCTACCAATTGAACAGGCAATATATGAATCAGATTACGGTATCGAGTGCCGGATTGCCTATTGATTTTTGGATGCCTTCGACGAAAGATATATCAGGGCAGAAAGTTCATTCATTAGATGTCTCTTTCTCACAGCCGCTTCGGAATGGAGATTATGAATTGTTGGTGGAAGGGTACTATCGGAAACTGTCTCATCAAACGATATTCAACGGTGGATTGTTAGATATGTTTAATCAGACATACCGGATAGAAGACCATGTACTGACAGGAGAAGGGCGGAATTACGGTGTAGAACTGATGTTGCGGAAAAGCAGAGGACGATGGAATGGCTGGATTGGCTATACGCTTGCCTGGGCTGATCGGCAATTTCCGGAATTGAGAAAAGGAAATATATTTCCTGCCAAATATGACCGTAGACATAATTTGAACGCGATGATTCATTATACGTTGGATAATCATTGGGATTTTGCGATGGCATTTGTGTATGCTTCGGGTAATGCGGTAACATATCCGAGGGCCATGTATATGATAGGCGAGAATGCGGTTTGTGTATACGATGAGTATAACAGCAGCCGCATGCCGGCTTATCACAGAATGGACTTGTCGGTGAACTACTGGCTGGGGCATACAAAAAAGAATTGCATCAATTTGTCGCTTTATAATGCTTATATGAGACATAATCCGGTTTTTGTGCAAGTAGGCGTCAAGCCTTCAGAAGATAAATCCGGTTTGCTGATTAAGAAGAAAAATATGTCTCTTTATAGTTTGTTGCCTTCAGTCAGTTATATATTTAAATTTTGAAGATGTTGAAAGCTTTTTTATATAGTTGGATAGTGATGCTGGTTGCAGCTTTTACCTCCTGTGAGCCGGATTGGGATTTTGACAGTGACTATGAATCGGAAGTTGTGGTGGAAGGTGGTATTACGGCAGACGGATTTGCAAAGGTTTACCTTTCACAAAGTAAAATCCTGAATAGTACATGGGATAGTATAGCACTTTCCAAACTGCCTGTTATGAGTGCTAAGGTAACTGTGAGTGATGGGAGTCAGACCGAAATTCTGGTGGGCAGAATAGATAAAGGCAGATTGCCTTATTTTGTCTATACCGGTTCACAAATCAGGGGAGAAGTGGGCAAGGTGTATATGTTGACTGTCATGTATCGCGGGAAAGAAATAACAGCACGTACTACCATTCCTGAACCGATCCTACTGGATAGCATACGCTTACAGCCAACCGAAGGGTGTGATACGCTTTATCAGGCTACTGCGTATTTTAATGACCCGAAGGGGGAAGCTAACTATTATAAAATATTCACTCAGGTAGAAGAAAAAGATGAGGACTATTATAATGCGTTTATGGGTACGTTTTCTGATGAAATATTAGTATCTCCTGTCGCAACAGCAGAGATTTACCGGGGATTCCGGCATACGGAACTCAACAAGTATACTCCTTTTTTTACTCCTGGTGAAAAGGTGAATATTTGTTTCTCACAAATAACGGAAGAAGGGTTCCGCTTTTGGAGTCAATATGAAAATGAAGTAATCAACAGTGGTAATCCTGTGTTTCCCAATACGACTAATCTACCTGGTAATATAGATGGAGGATTGGGCATTTGGATGGGGTATGGAACTGCCGTTTATCATGTTGAAGTGAAGAATACCTGTTATCATTACAAGCATTGATGAATTGTTTTATTTTCCCTGGAATGGAATAAAAAAAGGCTGAAACCTGACGATCTTTTCATCGTTCCAGGTTTCGGCCTTCTGCTTTCGCTAATATTGTTTGATTAGTTAATATTTGGATTCAATGCATGCCAGTCTTTAATGGCTGGGATAATCCCCATTTCAATCACTTCATCACGAAGTTTGCATAAATGCTCGTAGCTCTTTTCCAATTCTTCCTGTTCGGCAGGAGTTCCGGCTACTTCTTTATAAGTGACGCCGTCTTTAGTAATTGAAGTTTCCATCGCCATCATGATATGGTCGAATTTGCCATTGGAAACATACGTTCCGGCAGGCCAGCGGAAAGGTTGTCCACCCATAGCAGCGGCAATCATTTCGATAGAAAGATAAGCCGGGCTTTGGAAAGAAGAACGACCGCGCAGGTCGATAATATGCTTACCACCTTGGATGACACGTACTTTCAGTGCTTCCCAATCTGCCAATGGAAGGCGGGTAGTGCCGATGAAATCGGTCAAAGGTTCTCCTTTTATTTTGGTTGTAGATGCGAATACAGCCATTTGTTCGCCATGACCACCATACGTACGGCAATTCTGAATGTCGGAAGCCGGGATATGGAAGAATTTCACCAGTTCGTTTTGCAGGCGGGTGCTGTCCAGGGCAGCCAGTGTAGAAACTTGAGAGGGTTTCAAACCTGAATACAACAAAGTTATCAGTCCGGTGATGTCTGCCGGATTAAAGATCACAACGATATGTTTTACGTTCGGGCAATATTGATGAACATCTTTACCGAATTGAGCGGCAATTTCTGCATTTCCCTTCAGCAAATCTTCGCGGGTCATACCTGCTTTACGGGCAGCTCCACCGGAAGAGACAATGTAAGAAGCTCCTGTCAGTGCTTCTTTGATATCGGAAGTAAATGTAAGGTTGACACCTTCAAAACCGCAGTGATACAATTCTTCAGCTACTCCTTCCAGAGCCGGGGCAAATGGATCATACAGGCAAATATTCGGAGTGAGTTTCATCATCATGGCTGTTTGTGCCATATTGGAGCCGATCATTCCGGCAGCTCCTACAATCGTAAGTTTCTCGTTGGTTAGAAATTCCATAAGTTTATATGTTTAAAGGTGAATAATTTACTTTTTCTTTTTGTCGCTACAAAGTTAACATATTAGATAGCGGATTGTTCATTGCAAATAGTTTTGCCCGATAACGAAAAGTTATGGCTGACTGTTTGAGGGATCTATTCAAAATAGATTATCTTTGTGTTTTATTACAATAAATAGATAAGAATATGAGCATCGAATTAGGAAAGTTCAATCAGCTTGAAGTCGTGAAAGAAGTAGATTTCGGCGTATATCTCGATGGTGAGGAAGAAGGTGAGATTTTGTTGCCTACCCGTTATGTGCCTGAGGACTGTAAGATAGGAGATTTTTTGAATGTGTTTCTCTATCTGGATATGGATGAGAGATTGATTGCTACGACACTGACTCCGTTGGTGCAGGTAGGTCAGTTTGCTTGTCTGGAGGTCTCTTGGGTAAATCAATATGGAGCTTTTCTGAACTGGGGATTGATGAAAGACCTGTTCGTTCCATTCAGTGAGCAGAAGATGAAAATGCAGGTTGGGCGGAAATATGTGGTTCATGCGCATTTGGATGAAGAGAGTTATCGTATTGTGGCTTCAGCAAAGGTGGAACGTTATCTGTCGAAAGAAAAGCCGGAATATGCTCCGGAAGCAGAAGTGAATATCCTTATCTGGCAGAAGACGGATTTGGGCTTTAAAGCGATTATAGATAATAAGTATAGCGGTTTGCTGTATGAAAATGAAATATTCTGCCCGTTGGAAACAGGGATGGAGATGAAAGCTTTTGTGAAACAGGTGCGTGAAGATGGTAAGGTAGACCTGATTCTTCAGAAACCCGGTTTTGAAAAGATTGACGATTTTTCGAAAACGCTGCTCGACTATATCAAAGCGCATGGAGGACGAATCTACTTGAATGATAAGAGCCCTGCGGAAGATATTTATGACACGTTTAGTGTCAGCAAGAAAACCTTTAAGAAAGGGGTGGGCGACTTGTATAAGAAACGTCTGATTACCTTGCATGAGGATGGCATTGCTTTGGCGGATTCCTAAACAGAATAGGGATTTCCCTACATACGAATAGAGAGAATCATTGGGGTGGGGAGTTTCCTCACCCTATTTTTGTGCTATCAGATTAAAGATATAAATAATAAAAACTAGATAAGCTATGCGTAAGATTATAATAAGTTTCTGCATCCTGTTCGCTGCCCTCTCTTTACAAGCGCAGTCTGTTAACGGAATCCGTATCGATGGCGGGAATACTCCGATTCTTGTTTACTTGGGAGGGAACCAGATATGTTTACCCACTACTACCTGCTTTATAGCCAATTTAAATCCCGGACATTATACTGTTGAAGTGTTTGCCACCCGCTTTACCCGTGCGGGAGAGCGAGTATGGAAAGGAGAAAAATTATATAAAGATTTCGTTTATTTTGATGGGAGAGGAGTGAAAGAAATATGGGTGGACGGACGTGATAACATACGCCCGGAAAGACCCGGCCGTCCAGACCAGGGAGAACATCGTCCGGGATATGGTCACAACAGGGTGATGAACGATCAGCTCTTCCAAACGTTTTATAAAGAGATGAAGAATGAGCCTTTTAAAGATGATCGTATGAAGTTGCTCAATGCTGCATTGGCTGGTTCTGATTTCACATCTGCCCAATGTCTCCAACTGACCAAACTGTATACATTCGACGATGACCGGATGGAGATTATGAAGATCATGTATCCCCGGATTGTAGATAAGGAAGCTTTCTTTACGGTGATTAATACCCTGACATTTAGCTCCAGCAAGGAAAAGATGAAGGATTTTATGATAGGGTACGGTAAACGTTGATACTATTAACTAAAAACGATACGGTTATGAAAAAGATACATATTATGCTGTGTTTGGCGTTGGGAATATTGGTCAGTGGCTGTTTTACCAGCTATGTATCTACCAAACAGATGATGGGTATAAATCAGGGAATGACTCAATCGCAGGTAGAGTCCGTTTTAGGAAAACCTGATTTCCGGCGTTTTGACGGTGATATGGAAGAATGGGAATTCCATCGTGATAACGGTACGCCTGTACTTACTTCGGAACCTGTGACGATAATCGTTCAGTTTGTAAATAGAGAGGTGGTTAGTATGGATACGTTCAAAGGTTATGGCAGACCTTCACCGCATCCGGTCGTTATTCCTCCACCAGTCAGTAATACTGTTCAGCTCTTTCCCGACAATAATGAGCCGGTCAAGGAAATACGTTTAATGACTGATAGTGAGTTTAAAAGCTTCATAGATAAGCTGAAATTTACGATTCCGAGGGATGACCAAAAGGCGTTGATTAATAGTATGCTGGAAAACCATGATGTCAATTCAACTCAATGTGTGGCGATAGTAAAAGAATTTTCTTATACTCCCGATCAAGTGGAGGTGATGAAGAAGTTGTATCCGTATGTTAGGGATAAGCAGAATTTTAACAAGGTGATTGATATCTTATTCACTAACATATATAAAGACGAGGTGCACAAGTTTATCAGAGAATATCATCAGAATAATAAATGATAGGAGATTGAATTATGAAACGAATACTGTTTTTACTCTTTGCTGTCGGTCTGACTGCCAATATGACCGTAATGGCTGGAATGAGCACTAGCAAGGTACGTAAGGAGACGCGTTTTCTTACCGATAAGATGGCATATGAATTGAGCTTGAGTACACAGCAATATAATGATGCGTATGAGATTAATTACGACTTTATTTATTCTGTCCGTAATATCATGGATTACGTAGCACGTGGTTACGAATGGGCATTGGATGATTATTATGAAGCGCTGGATATCCGTAACGACGATCTTCGTTGGGTATTGAGTGATGCACAGTATCGCCGGTTCCTCGATGCCGAGTATTTCTATCGGCCGATCTACGTAACCGGAGGGAAATGGAGTTTCAGGGTTTATGTCAATTACCCGAATCGTAGTTTGTTTTATTTTGGTGTGCCTTACCATTACCGTACTTATTGTGGAGCACATTATCGTCCGCACTTTCACCATGTGAGTTATTATCGGGGCAGATATACTAATTTCAACCATTATTCTGCACCGCATCGGGTGAGAGATCAGCGAGTATTCCACTCGTATCGTCGTTCGGATTTCGGTTCTGTCCGGTTCCGTCCGAATACTTCCACTCGTCCGCATAATGCACCGACACGTCCGGGTAATTCTTCCCGTCCGGGTTCATCGACAACACGTCCTGGTACATCTCGCCCAAGTACCTCTACTCGCCCTGATGCTTCTACTCGTCCCGGAACGACAACAAGACCTGGTACGTCGACACGTCCCCGTCCGGAATCTGGAGCAGATCGGCCTTCGACTTCTGTCAGACCATCTACACCGTCCGGAAGTGGAAGACCTGGTAACAATGTTGCTCCTGATAAAAATGGGAATACGAATAGAGTAGAAAGTGATCGTAATTCTGGTCGTCGTCCGGAAACAGGTTCCGGTTCTTCAAGCTCTAATCGCAGACCAACAAACGGAAGTTCAACTGGTTCCAGTTCCTCCAATCGTGAAAGTGGAAAAACAAGTAGCAGTTCGAGAGAAAGTTCAAGTAGACGAAACGATAGTAGTTCCTATAATAGAAATAACAGCTCCGATAGAAATAACAGCTCTTCCAGTTCCAGCCGCGGTAGTTCCAGTCGTAGTAGCTCCAGTCGCAGTGATTCTGGTCGCAGTAGCGGTAGTACTACCAGTCGTAGCAGCAGTGCCACTTCTAACCGGAGTAGCGGTAGCTCGAGTTCTACTCGAAGCAGCGGTAGCTCTACCCGGAGCAATGTCTCTAGCGGACAAACAGAAAGACGCTCTTCTTCCGGAAGTACGAGAAGCAATAGCACTAAAAGCTCTTCCCGTTCCTCTGAAAGAAACAGCAGCAGTTCAAGAAGATAACCTATTCCTTTATTATTTATATCAATCTCATTACTCCTCAGCGGAAGGAGAACTAGACTCCGGGTTTTCACCGGCTAGACTATTCCGGGCAGCGCCCGTAACTTGGATATCGGGGCGGATACTATCCGCCTCGATTTCACTTATTATTCCTTTCTGTGCAAGCCGCTTGGCAATCAACTTATAATAGCCTTCCATATTTTCCTTTAACTGTCCGCCTTCTGCAAAAGAGCTGCGGAAATGCTTGGGCTTCGGGATAATGGAAGCCAGGAAAATACTTTCTTCCGTGTTCAGTTGTGAAGGGCGTTTATTGAAATAATAAATAGAAGCTTCCTGAATACCATAAACGAGCGGCCCCCATTCAACAATGTTCAGATATACTTCGTACATGCGTTCTTTAGAAGTTAATCTTTCATTCTCTATTAGCCATACAATCAATGCCTCTTCCAATTTACGTGCAAAGTTCTTATTACGGTTCAGGAATACATTCTTTACGAGTTGCATGGTGATCGTGCTTCCTCCACGTGCAAAGCGTTTCACTTGCAGGTCGTAAATCAATGCTTCCCGTAGGGCGTCGGGCAGGAAACCGCGATGGTAAAAGAATGCTCCGTCCTCACTTTGCATAACGGACATTCTTAGGATGGGGGAAATGCTATCCAATGGTGTAAAGTGTTCGCACGAAGGGCCAATAGGAAAAGTCCGCACCGGTATTCCGTTCTCATAAGCTGTATAAATGAACTCGTCGGACATTTTGGAGAGTGAAGTGCCCCCATAGCTTGTGATGCGGAAGTCTTTCTCTTTCAGTTCGGATTCCAGTTTGAGACTATCCAGTTGTGCAAAATCAATATCTAATAGAAAATGATAGGCTAGCTCGCCACTTGTCTTGATGCCTTCCAGATTGCTGAATAATCCTTTGGGGAGAGAGCTGAACAGATCATCTGCCGGAAACCAGGATTTGTTGACCGCAGCAGTGAAATGCCAGTTTCCTTTCTCTTTCTCGGCTCGCAAATAAGGATGAAACTGGAGTTTGTTGAAATCAACAATGGTCGTACTATCCAGCTCGAGTGAGTGCCCGCTTATGTTCATCTCGTAACAGAGTTGTCCACGATCGAGATGAATTACTTCAGGAGAGAGGGCTTTATGAAATACGTCAAGTCCGTTCACTCTCGCTTTTCCTTTGAGGAGCAGTTGATTGGATGCACGCTTATCTTTAGTCATATTATAAGATAGGGTGTCGAAAGTGACTTCTGCTCCAAAACGGCGGGTAATATAAGGTAGTGAGATTTTTCTTTTTTCCGGGGCAAAGAGAGATGCTTTTAATGTATAGTCTCTTCTGTTCAGTTCGCCTGCCGTTTCCCATAGTTGTTGAGGCAGTGTATCTTCTTTTATCTGAATGGTTGATTGGAAATGATTGTTCTCAATAATAAAAGAAGGAATGTTGACTGCAACGAAATTACTATCTTTACGTTCGGTTATATTGATTTGACTGAGTTGCCCGTTTTCAGGCAGGAAACCGTAAATGAGGTTTAATATCCGGTCAATACGGTTGGCATAGTCACTTTCTATGACAGGTTTGGGGGCTGCTTCTTGTTGCCGTTTAAAGAACAGGAAATCGTAGTTAGCTATGCTGTCATGCTTGATGAAGTTGATTGCCAGCCCGTTCATAAGTACATTCCGTACTTCGATTTCTCCTTTTAGCAATTCCCAAAAACTTAGTTTTACATTGACGGATTGTAATGTCAGGAGGGTATCCCGTTGGTTGGGAACAATAGAAAGTCCTTGTAAAGCCACTTCATTGCAGCCTTTCATTCGTAACTCCTGATAATGAATTTGCAGACCGTATGTTTGTTCGGCACGTGTAGTTCGTTTGTCAACGATATGGCATAAAATGACATTGCGGAATGCAAAGAGACAAATGAGGCTGGTAAGCAAGATACCGATAGCCGATAGAATGATAATTCTTTTTTTGCTGGACGTTTCCATCTTCTTTTTCTTGATGTGATAATCGCTGCAAAGGTAGATAATAATTCGGGCAACAGGCGGAGTATTTTCCTCTTTTTTAGAGTTATATCCATCAGTAGAAAAAAGAAAATACGAAAAAATGGTTGGTTGTTCGCTTTTGAGCGTACAACTGTCCGTTTTCGTACACCGCTCTGTTTTGTGATTCCGTTGATTATTAGTTGGTTATCTTTTTGGCACGCTCGTTGCATCTCTATAGTCGCAAGCGGACAACGAAGAAAAATGAGAAAAACTTCAGAAGGTTGCAACCGTTTGAGACGCTTGATCCGTCTAATAAACAGAAGAATAAAAACAGAATGTTGAACAAATAAAAAATATACAATTATGAAGACTACAGTATTATTCAGAATGATCGTTTTAGTTGCTATGGTATTTGCAGGAATCGCTAATGCAACAGTGAAGGCACAGGGTAATAACTTCATTACTAATGAAGAAAAAGTAGATGATCTCGTAGTATCGAAAGTGATTTACAGACTCGATGGTTCTCTCTATCGCCACATGAAATATGATTTTACTTATGACGATCAGAAGAGAATATCCTCCAAAGAAGCTTTCAAATGGGATGCTTCTATTGAAAAATGGATACCGTACTTCAAGATTGATTATACTTATTCATCTAATGAAATCACTTTGGTATACGCACGTTGGAATGACTCTCACAGAGCTTACGACGCATCTGTTGAAAAGAGTGTTTATGAACTGAACGACGCTAATATGCCGGTTGCTTATATGAACTACAAATGGAATGATAAATGGATTGAAGAATCCGGTTCCAGCTGGGCTATGAATGTGTCTGCTCCGGCAACTAATGAAGCAACTCTGCTGACTGCCAGCAGATAAAAATAAATCGGAGTTGTGAAACTCCTTCTCTCTCTTTTAATTTAACTACATTAAAAACGGTGGATTTCCTTATGGGATAATCCACCGTTCTGTTTATCTGATGAACAGTTATGATTAGCTTTTGTAACTCTTCAATATTTATTTAACGAGTGGTAGATATTCTCCATAACCTTCCTCTTTCATTTTATCTTTCGGGATAAAACGAAGTGAAGCGCTATTGATGCAATAACGTAATCCACCTTTCTCTTTCGGCCCATCTGTGAATACGTGTCCCAAATGAGCATCTCCGGTTTTACTGCGTACTTCCGTACGTATCATGCCGTGCGAAGTATCTTTCTTTTCTGCGATCAGATCTTTTTGAATTGGTTGGGAAAAGCTTGGCCACCCGCAACCTGAATCGAACTTGTCAGTAGAAACAAACAGAGGTTCTCCGGTAGTAATATCTACATAAATGCCGGGACGATGCTCATTCCAGTATTCATTGTGGAAAGCTGGTTCGGTGGCATTCTTTTGGGTTACGGCATATTGTTCCGCCGACAATTCCTTACGAAGGGTTGCATCATCCGCTTTTTGATACACTTTAGCTTTCAGCGCATTCGCTTTGCGTGCCATTTCGAATAAAGCAGGATTGATATGGCAGTATCCACCCGGATTTTTATCCAGATAGTCCTGGTGGTAAGTCTCTGCCGGATAGAAATTAGTCAATGGCTTTACTTCTAGGACAATAGGAGTTTTATATTGTGCGGATAATAATTGAATTGCCTGCTTGATGACAGGGAGATCTTCTTTATCTACATAATAAATTCCGGTTCTATACTGTGTTCCCCGGTCATTACCTTGCCGGTTGAGGCTGGTAGGATCTATTGTCTTGAAATATAGATCGAGCAGTAAATTCAAATCTACCGTTTTCGGATCATAAACCACCTTTACTGTTTCGGCAGCATTGGTTTTTCCGGAACAGACCTGTTCATAACTCGGATTGGCAACATTACTGTTGGCATATCCTACCTGAGTACTTTCTACTCCTCGAATTTGTTTCAGGAAATGTTCTGTTCCCCAGAAACATCCTCCCGCAAAATAGATTTCTGCTTGATTCTTCATTGGTTTAGCAACTCCTAAAAATATATTACTAATCATTATAATCACTATGACGATAAAATACTTCATATCCGTTAGTTCTTTCTATAATAACGAATGAACCAACGGATATGTTTTAAGGAACTACTATACTAAACTCAACTTTATTTCTTTTTTATTCAATGACCTGTCCTTTGTAGAAGTCCAGAATTTTAGTCCGGAACAGATAGTCGTATTTTGCCTGCAACTTATCCGAAAGAGCTTTCGTCAGATTAAGTTTGGCTTCATTGTATTCCACAAAGGTAGCTTTGCCGTTATTGAATTTCTCACTCATCAGGCGGAAAGACTCTTCGTTGGCTTTTACTGCCACTTCACTGGAGTTGTATTTACTTTCTGCTGCCAGAGCGTTGTACCAGGCTTGCTGAATTTCTTTGTAGAGTACTTTTTTACTGTTATCCAACTTCAAGGATAAGTCTATTTGTTGCAAACGAGCGGTGCGTATCCGGTTTCTTGTGGCAAAACGGTTGAAGATTGGAACACTCAAATTAAATCCTATATATTTATTCAGGTTGTTTTTCATCTGACTGCCGAAGCTGCTCTCTGATCTTCCGCTTACCGTATAATAATTACTTCCCAGACCGGCACTGAAAGAGAGTTGTGGATAAAATGCACTTTGGGCAATACGAATATTATTAAGACTACCTTGCAAACGATATTCCGCAGCCTTAATGCTTGGTTTGTAAGTAAGTGCCTGTGTATATATGTCATCCGGCGGAGTGAGAGATTCGAACTCTAATTCTTCCTTAGGACTTTCGAGTACAAATCCTTCAGGCGTGGGTAATTCCAAGAGTTGGGTGAGATCCAGTAAGGATAGTTTGTACGTATTGTCTGATTGTACAGCAGTCATTTCATCCTGTGCGACACGGGCTTGTGCTTCGGCCACTTCAGAAGATGATGCCTTACCCACTCCCTGAAGACCTTGAATACGTTTTAACTGGTCTTTGCTTAAATCGACCTGATTATGAGCAATTTTACTTAATTCTTGATTGAATAAAACCTGTAAATAAGCCGAAGTGACATTGATTGCAATATCTTCTCTGGCTTTATTCAAATCTTCTATGGCAGCTTTTAAATCCAGTTTGGCAAGTGAATATTGGTTGGACAATTGCAAACCGGTAAATATAGGTACGTTTGTTCCCAAGCTGAAACTGGTATTGGCACTGTTAATGTCACTATACGAGTTGTCTATCGGAGAAGCGGTACGGCCCCAACTCCAGTTTTGGCTGGCACTACCGCTCAAATTCGGAAGACGTGCCCATTTAGTGGTGTTTACACTCACTTTGCCTGCTTCGACATTGTTGGCCGATTGACGGATTTCTATATTATGCTCAATGGCATAGTCGATACATTGCCGCAGCGTCCACGCTTGCGAAAGGTTGTTCTGTGCCTCGATGGAGGTGATTCCGACTCCGGCAAGCAGAAGGGCTGATATGGTTTTACGAATTATTTTCATAGGATTCAATTATTTATCTTTTTTCTCTGCACCACGTATTTTGTCCTGAACGGTTACCCCTTTCTTGATTTCTATCTTGATTCCATCACTCATACCGGCAGTCACCTGTGTACGCTGGAACTTTTGTTCGGGCACTGAATCTGTCATGATGTACACAAATGTAGAGTCACCACTAAATTCAACAGTGCTTTCGGGCACTGCCAAAACCTGATTGGCTCTTTGTAACACGATTTCCGCATTAGCCGAATATCCGGAACGAATCTGAACAGAATCCGGAATGGTAATCGCAGCCTTGATTTCAAACTGGTTGGCTCCATTGGTTTCCACCCCTTTCGGAGAGATATATTCCAGAATGGCGTTGAATGTCAGATTCTGTAAAGCTCCGATGGTCAGTTTGATCGGCATTTGTTCGTGGATACGTCCCACTTCTGTTTCATCAATATTACCACGGAAAATCATGTCGTTCATGTTGGCTACCGTAGCAATCGTGGTTCCATCATTGAACGTGTTACTCATAATCACGGAATTACCCGCTTTTACAGGTACGTCCAGAATTAACCCGTCAATGGTAGAGCGAATCATCGTGCTACTGAAAGAGGCACTGTTTTTGGTAATTCCTTCTTTTACGATTTCCAGATTGTCTTTGGCCGTCTGTCTCTCTTCGCGAGCCTGCTTCAAAGCCACTTCACTTTTCTCGTATTCCTCCCGGCTGATTAACTGACCGTCATACAACTTCTTCACACGGGCGAAATCCGTTTCTGCCTGGGTTGCATTAATTTCTGCCAGGCGCACACGACTTTCTGCAGAATTCAGTTGTCCGAGTTCAGGGATTACTTTTACTTTGGCAATAACTTCCCCTTTTCTTACGGCTTGTCCGGCTTCTTTATATACTTCGTCGATAATGCCCGAAATTTGCGGTTTGATTAAAATTTCGTCTCTCGGTTCCACCTTTCCGGTAGCTACTGTCGTTTTTTGGAGGTCAGTCATTTCCGGTCTTACTGTTTCGTAAGTGATTACCTTAGGCTTGGATTTCTGATAAAGGAATACGAATGTTCCGACAAGAATGATAGCAACGACTATCAATAATGTGATTTTCAGATACTTTTTCATGATTTTATTTATGATTTTATTATTTACGATTGATGATTGAAATCTCTTACGTCTCTAAACAACTGAACAACACCCGCTCTACAATGATTTCTCAATCGTAAATCGTAAATTGTCCAATCGTCCAATCTCCTTATTCATCCCGGATTGCTTCAATCGGTTTGATAGCCATGGCCCGGTAAGCAGGTGCCAGACCTGCCAACATGCCCAGTGCAATCAGAAGCGCACAAGTACCGATTGCCAGTCCGAAAGTAACTTGAAAACGGACATCTCCTCCGTCAGCATTTGCTCCCATCTCAACCAGTTGCAATACCATGACGGCAAAGGATATTCCACACATTCCCGCAATGGTAGTAAGTACCATACTTTCCGATAGAATTTGCTGCAGGATATCTTTCGGTCGTGCGCCGATCGCCCGGCGGATACCGATTTCAGTGGTACGTTCTTTGACGGTCACCATCATAATATTGGATACGCCGATGGCACCTGCCAGCAAAGTTCCCAATCCTACCATCCAAACCAGTATGTTGATACCGATAAACAAGTTATCGACCATAGAGAACATGGCTTCGGCGTTCAGGCACATGACAGCTTGTTTGTCATCCGGAGAGATATAATGTGCGGCTTTAATGACCTGTTCCATTTGGGGTTGTACTTCAGACACTTTGACTCCATGCTTCGCGGTGAAACAGATCACATCGATTTGTCCTCCCATGTTGTAAGTCTGCTGCATCGTAGTGAAAGGAAGAGTGACGGCTTCTGACGCCCGCCCCTGTATATTCATATCACCTTCGGAAGAAGACATGCCAATCACTTGATAATAAATGCCATCTACTCTTACATATTTGCCACACGGGTCTTCTCCCGGTTTGAAAAGACTTTCATAAATTCGTTTTCCAATGACACATACTTTGCGCGCTTCCTTTATATCCACCTCATTGATGAATCTGCCGTATGCCATTTCCTGCGATTCAATGTGGAGATAATCCGGATACAGCCCTTTCACGCTACAATCATATTTCTTATCTTCATATACGGCTTTGGAACCCCAACGGGCTACGGACGGAGTAATGATCTCCACCTCTTTCACTTGGGAACGAAGACGGTCGATGTCAGTAGATTCCAGATTCCACCATCTCCCTTTGCGGAAGCCTTTGTAAGCCTCACCCGTTCTTTGCGAGGCAAGGAAACCGGAATTGGTGGCAAATCCTTCAAAGTTCTTTTTCATCATGTCCTCCAATCCTTGTCCGCCGCCGATGAGGGCGACGAGCATGAAGATTCCCCAGAAAACACCGAATGCAGTCAGCAGGCTTCTCGTCTTATTTCTTGTAATGGTGATGAGGATTTCCTCACACGTATCCATGTCTATTCTCATAGTCTTAATCTGCTCTAAGTGCTTCGATTGGCCGGATGCTGACTGCTTTTCGGGCAGGGAATAATCCGGCTAACGTACCAGCTATTATTAATGTGAGTGTAGCCTGTATGGCGATTCTTATATCTACTGTCGGGTTCAGGAAAACAGTTTCCGTCCACATTCCGGTATCCATTGTCTGATTGCCGAAAGCGCTGTTCATCCATTCGGTCACTCCGATACCGGCTACCATGCCGATATATCCGAATATGGTGGTGATGGTGACACTCTCTACGATAATCAACCAGAGAATGGAAAGCGGCTTGGCTCCCAAAGCCTTACGAATACCAAATTCGCGGGTACGTTCTTTTACGGTAATCAGCATAATGTTGGAAACTCCTACGATTCCGCTTAGCAATGTGAAGATACCGATTACCCAAATAGCAATACGTAGCATATTCGAGCCTTGCTGCTGTTGCAAATAGTTGGTAAACCGATTCCAGATCCAGATAGCGCTGTGGTCTGTCGGGTCAAAACGATGATTGGCTCCCAATACTTTGCGGTAATGGGCTTCAAAAGCCTCATTGGCCTCAATTGTTTCCAGATTTTTGGTAGTCATGACCAGGTTATTCAGCTTGTCTCCTTTGTTATAAATCGTTTGAAGAGTGGTAAAAGGAATGTATGCATCGCTGTCACCGCTATCTCCTTTATCATTGTAGAGACCTACTACCTGATAAACCACATTACCGGCATTGACAAACTGTCCGATTGGTTCGGTATGGGTTTTATCAAAAAGAATTTCTGCTGTCTTTTTATGGAGCACAATTACTTTCCGGCGCTCTTTAATATCAATCTCATTGATAAAACGTCCTTTGAAGAGTTTCACCACTTCTACCTCTGTATGGTTGGGATATACGCCGGAAAGGCTCAAACTGACGTATTCTTGCCCGAAGCTAAGATTTACATCTCCCTGCCATACGGTTGCTCCGGCCTTGATGACATGATTCGGGAAATAATGACTGGTAGCATCCATGTCTTTATTGTCCAGTTGCACCCGTCTTCCTTCTTTCAGTCCGTCGTATGATTTGCTGGTCCATCCCGGAAAAATCTTGATGGAGTTCATGGCACGTTCGGAAGCCGATTGCTCGAATGCGTGGATCAGTCCGTTGCCTGCACCTAGCAGGACGATAAGCATAAAGATTCCCCATGCCACGGCAAATCCTGTGAGAAAAGTCCTAAGCTTGTTACGTTTGATGGTACTATATATTTCTTGCCAGATGTCAATCATTTTTTTAAGTATTAAGTAATGAGTATTAAGTATTAAGTATTAGGCTGCGCTGTGGCCGCATGGAATTAATACTTAATACTTATTTCATAATCCCGTCTTTTCCGAAAGGAGAAGCGTCATGGTCGATATTATCTTCAATACGTTCGATGATTCCGTCTTTGATATGTATAATCTTGTCTGTCTGGTTGGCGACTCCACTTTCGTGGGTGACAACGACAATCGTCATTCCCTGTTTATGAAGATCTTTCAGAATCTGCATTACTTCTACAGAAGTTTTACTATCCAAAGCTCCTGTTGGCTCATCTGCCAGAATGATTTGTGGTTGAGTGATTAAAGCCCGTGCGATGGCCACACGTTGTTTCTGACCGCCACTCATTTCGTTCGGCATGTGATGCGCCCAGTCTTTTAAACCCAGGCGGTCGAGATATTCCAATGCAAGTGCATTCCGTTTTTTGCGACTTATTCCTTGATAGAATAAAGGAAGTGCTACATTCTCTACGGCATTTTTAAAGGAAATCAGATTGAATGACTGGAAGATAAATCCGATCATACGGTTGCGATATTCGGCAGCTTTGGTCTCGCTTAAGTTCTTGATGAGTACGTTGTTCAGATAATAATCTCCGGTATCGTAGTTGTCGAGGATTCCCAATATGTTGAGTAAAGTTGATTTTCCAGACCCGGATGCTCCCATGATAGAAACAAATTCTCCCTGTTCGATATTGAGATTGATACCTTTAAGTACATGGAGAGGCGCTCCGTTGTTGTAGGTCTTGTTGATATTCGTTAGTTGTATCACAATTTTCTTTATTTAGTTTCTGTTTTCTGATAATTTTCTACTATTAGACGTGTGAAAGATACGAAAAGTTGCAAACAGGTTGAACTTTTTTCAAAAAACATTTTGTAGACTCAATCTTCTTTACGTAATTTGTGTGCAGTAAACTTAATGATTAACTAACCCTTTTAAATAGAAGTATCATGAATTCAAACATGGAAAAACCCTACGTAGTAGGTATTGACATAGGCGGAACGAATACCGTCTTTGGAATTGTAGACGCACGCGGAACTATTATTGCCAGCAGTTCAATCAAAACATCCGGTTACCCTACAGTGGAAGAATACGCTGATGAAGTGTGTAAAAGTCTGCTTCCATTGATTATTGCTAATGGTGGTGTTGATAAAATCAGAGGTATCGGTATCGGTGCTCCGAATGGTAACTACTATACGGGAACGATTGAATTTGCTCCGAACCTGCCTTGGAAGGGAATTCTTCCGTTGGCAGCCATGTTTGAGGAAAGACTGGGTATTCCCACTGCTTTGACAAACGACGCAAACGCTGCTGCTATCGGTGAAATGACTTACGGTGCTGCCCGTGGTATGAAAGACTTTATCATGATTACACTGGGTACTGGTGTGGGTAGCGGTATCGTTATCAACGGTCAGATGGTGTATGGTCATGACGGTTTTGCTGGTGAATTGGGACACGTTATCGCCCGTCGCGATGGTCGTCTTTGCGGTTGCGGTCGTAAGGGATGTCTGGAAACTTACTGCTCGGCTACCGGTGTAGCTCGTACAGCCCGCGAATTCCTTGCTGCCCGTACGGATGCTAGCTTGCTTCGTAACATTCCTGCAGAAAACATCACTTCAAAAGATGTGTATGATGCAGCTGTACAAGGTGATAAACTGGCACAGGAAATCTTTAGCTTTACAGGTAACATCTTGGGTGAAGCACTGGCAGATGCTATTGCATTCTCCAGTCCTGAAGCAATTGTATTGTTCGGTGGTTTGGCTAAGTCCGGTGACTATATCATGAAGCCGATTCAGAAATCAATTGATGATAATATCCTGAATATCTATAAAGGCAAGACTAAATTGCTCGTTTCCGAATTGAAGGATTCTGATGCTGCTGTACTGGGTGCCAGTGCATTGGCTTGGGAACTGAAAGATTTGAAAGAATAACATTTCATTATTATAATAAAGGTAATGAAGCCTCGGGAGTTTATGACTTTCGGGGCTTTGTTTTATTTAGTCCTTTCTGACGTGTACGGCTTATTCAGACAAAGGGTTATTCTCACCGTAGTGAGAAAATATTCTCATACCTATGAGAAATTATTCTCATTGCAATGAGTATTTTTTCTCATAGGCATGAGAATGTTTGAGAAAATGCACAATAAAAAAGGGAACCTCATAATGAAGTTCCCTTTTTTATTTCGAATCGAAAAGTTCGGCTTATCCGTTAACTCTTTTTTCTTTGATTCTAGCTTTCTTACCAGTAAGAGCACGCAGGTAGTACAATTTAGCGCGACGAACTTTACCTACCTTGTTCACTTCGATGCTATCGATAGCCGGTGATTCGATTGGGAAAATTCTTTCTACGCCTACAGTTCCTGACATTTTACGTACAGTAAAACGTTTTTTGTCTCCGTGACCGGCGATTTTGATAACAACACCACGGTACAACTGTACACGTTCTTTGTTACCTTCAATAATACGATATGCTACTGTTACAGTGTCTCCTGCTTTGAAGCTCGGGTGCTGTTTTCCGGTAGCGAATGCTTCTTCTGCAATTTTAATTAAATCCATTGTTGTTATTATTAAATTGTTTCATCGTTACAACGCAACATACCAAGTATCTCTTCTCTTGACAGCGATTGCGCGAAAGCGGTGCAAAGTAACGAATTATTTGCCAGATAGCCAAATGTTTTTGTATATTTGTAGCATATCTAAAAATAGCGAACATGAAACAGACTTATGCAAAGTATCTGATGGTGGCAGCGTTGACAGGAGGCTTCCTGTTTACTTCCTGCCGGACCGCACGCGAGACTACGGCTCAGTACGAAGTAACTAAAGTAGAGGGTAGCATGATAACGATTGATTCCGTTTGGGACACCCATCCCAACGCGAAAGCTGCCGAAATATTAAAGCCTTATAAGGAAAAGGTGGACGCGATGATGTATGAAGTCATCGGTACCAGTGCGATGAAAATGGAAAAAGGAGCTCCTGAAAGCTTGCTTTCCAACCTTGTTGCAGGTGTTTTACAACAAGCGGCGGTTCAGGTGTTGGGGAAACCTGCCGATATGGGATTGGTAAACATGGGCGGCTTGCGAAATATTTTGCCTGCAGGAGATATCACAGTGGGAGATGTTTTTGAAATTCTTCCTTTTGAGAACTCCCTTTGCGTATTGACTATGAAAGGAACGGACTTGAGACGTCTTTTTGAAGCGATTGCATCTTTACATGGGGAAGGAGTGAGCGGTATCCGCCTTGAAATTACCAAAGATGGAAAGTTGCTGAACGCCTTTGTCGGTGAAAAGCCACTAAAGGATGACCTGCTTTACACGGTGGCTACTATCGACTATCTGGCAGATGGAAACGGACGGATGGATGCTTTTCTGCAGGCAGAAAAGAGAGTATGCCCTGAAAATGCAACCTTGCGCGGACTATTTCTTGATTATGTACGCAAACAGACTGCCGAAGGCAAAGCGGTTACTTCCAAACTGGATGGACGTATTACCATAAAATAAAAAGGAGAATCTAAAAATATATTGAATATGAAAAGATTTCAGATATTATTCCTGTTATGTCTTGCATTGGGCTTTACTTTCTCAATCTTTGCGCAAGATAAGGATACCAAAGAAGTGATTATTTTACAAACAAGCGATGTGCATAGCCGTATCGAACCTGTCAACCAGAAGGGGGACGAATACTATAACAAAGGCGGTTTTCTTCGTAGGGCTGCTTTTCTCGAACAATTCCGCAAGGAGCATAAGAATGTGCTGCTTTTCGACTGCGGAGATATTTCGCAGGGAACACCTTATTATAATATGTTCCGCGGAGAAGTGGAAGTTAAACTAATGAATGAAATGGGTTATGATGCTATGACTATCGGTAACCATGAGTTTGATTTCGATGTGGATAATATGGAACGCATTTTCAAGATGGCTAATTTCCCGGTTGTTTGTGCCAACTATAATCTGGATGCTACGGTATTGAAAGATATAGTTAAACCCTACGTCGTTCTTGAGAAATATGGTTTGAGAATTGGTGTGTTTGGTCTTGGAACCCAACCGGAAGGGATGATCCAGGCTAATAAATGCGAAGGAGTCGTTTATGAAGATCCTATCCGCGTATCCAACGAAATTGCTGCTTTGTTGAAAGACGAAGAAGGTTGTGATTTGGTAGTATGCCTGTCTCATCTGGGCATTCAAATGGATGAACATCTGGTTGCCGGGACACGCAATATCGACGTGATTCTGGGCGGGCACTCTCATACATTTATGAAAGGCCCCAAAACATACTTGAATATGGACGGAAAAGAGGTGCCTGTTATGCACACGGGAAAAAATGGTGTTCGTGTAGGCCGTCTCGATTTGACTTTGAAACATAAATGAAGATAATCCCCTCAATAGTAACTTTTTTATTCTTTATCGCAGCCGGCACGGTTTCAAGTCCGGCGCAAAATGCTACAACCGTTGAACCTCTGCTGGTGTATAAAGCCCTTCAGGACAAGGACTGCCGGCATTGGGTTGATTCGGTTATGGATAAGCTTTCCTTTAAAGAAAAGGTAGGGCAGTTGTTCATCTATACTATTGCCCCGGTAGATACCAAACGAAACCTGGAACTGTTGCGCGAAGTGATCGACACCTATAAAGTGGGCGGACTTCTCTTTTCCGGTGGGAAGATGCAAAATCAGGTTGAACTGACAAACCGGGCGCAACGGCAGGCTAAAGTCCCTTTGATGATTACCTTCGATGGAGAATGGGGACTGGCCATGCGTCTGCGTGGTATGCCTGTTTTTCCACGGAATATGGTATTGGGGTGTATCCGTGACAACCGGCTGCTCTATGAATACGGGCGTGAAGTTGCCCGTCAATGCCGGCAGATTGGAGTACAGGTCAACTTTGCTCCGGTGGCGGACGTGAATATAAATCCTAAAAATCCCGTTATCAATACCCGTTCTTTTGGAGAAGATCCGATACAGGTGGCTGACAAGGTAATCGCTTATGCTTCCGGTTTGGAAAGCGGAGGGGTTTTATCTGTGTGCAAACACTTTCCCGGACATGGAGATACCGATGTCGATTCGCATAAGGCGCTTCCGGTACTTCCTTTCACTCGTGAGCGTCTGGACAGTGTGGAACTTTATCCTTTTAAAGAAGCTATCCGTGCCGGATTGGGCGGTATGATGGTAGGACATTTGCAGGTTCCGGTGATAGAACCGATTGGTGGACTTCCGTCTTCCTTGTCCCGCAATGTCGTATACGATTTGCTGACAGATGAACTGGCGTTCAAAGGACTGATATTTACGGATGCGCTTGCCATGAAAGGAGTGGCGGGAAATGGAAATGTCAGTTTGCAGGCTTTGAAAGCAGGTAATGACATGGTATTGTCTCCCCGAAACTTGAAGGAAGAGATACCGGCCGTATTGGAAGCCATTGAAAAAGGGGAGTTGACCCGCGAAGATATTGAAAGCAAATGCCGCAAGGTCTTGACTTATAAATATGTGTTGGGACTCAAGAAAAAGTCGTATGTACAATTATCCGGTCTGGAACAACGGATCAACAGTCCGCAAACGCGTGATTTGGTTCGTCGGTTGAATTTAGCGGCAATAACAGTTCTGAACAACAAGAATCATATTCTCCCTCTGCATACAGACAAAGAGCAGACGATTGCATTGCTCGAGGTAGGAGATCCCGGAGAAACTGATGCGTTGGCGAAACAACTTTCCCGCTATACGTCTTTGGCTCGTTTTTCCCTTCGTGCCAATCAACCGGAAGGGGTAAATCAGCGGTTGCGTGATTCTCTGTCTGCTTATAAACGGATCATTGTAGCTGTCAGCGAACAGCGGCTGGCTTCTTATCAGTCTTTTTTTGCGAAATTTGTTCCTGAAAGCCCGGTCATTTATCTGTTTTTTACTCCCGGGAAGATGATGTTGCAGATTCAGCGGGCGGTGGCTCATGCTTCGGCGGTGGTGCTGGGACATAGTTATAATAGTGACGTGCAGCGTCAGGTGGCAGATGTGTTATTTGCCAAGGCATCCGCAGACGGACAGTTATCGGCAAGTCTGGGAGAACTGTTCCCAACGGGAGCAGGAGTGACTATTACCCCTAAAACACCGTTGCATTTCGTTCCGGAAGAATACGGGCTTTCTTCTGTTCATCTAAAACGGATTGATTCCATTGCACTGGATGGTGTCCGTCAGGGAGCTTATCCCGGTTGCCAGGTGGTGGTGCTGAAAAACGGTCATATTATGTTCGATAAGGCTTTCGGTACTTATACGGGCAAAGGAAGTCCTCGTGTCGAATCTACGAGTATTTACGATTTGGCTTCCCTTTCAAAAACGACGGGTACTTTGCTTGCCATTATGAAACTCTATGATAAGGGACGTTTTAATCTGACAGATAAGATTTCGGATCATTTGCCGTTCTTGCAACGTACTGATAAGAAAGATATAACGATTCAGGAAATTCTGTATCATCAATCCGGTTTACCCTCCTGGATTCCTTTCTACCAGGAAGCTATTGACAAGGATAGCTATGATGGAAGGTTATTCAGTGCACGAAAAGATGCACACCATCCGTTACGGTTGGGGACCACCTCATGGGCGAATCCGAAATTCAAGTTCAAAAGTGATTATGTCTCTTCCGTTAAAACCGGTGATTATATTGTTCAGATCTGTGACAGCTTGTGGTTAAACCGTTCTTTCCGGAAGGTGATAGAAGAGAAAATAGCAGAAGCTCCGTTAAAGCAGAAACGCTATGTATATAGTGATGTAGGATTTATACTCTTGGGAATGTTGGTGGAACAACTGGCCGGTATGCCTATGGAAGTCTATTTGCAACGTGAGTTTTATGAACCGATGGGGTTGGAGCATACTGGTTATTTGCCTTTACGCCGTTTTGCCAAGTCGGAAATTGTTCCTTCTAATAAAGACCTTTTCTTGCGTAAAGAAATTTTGCAGGGATTTGTGCATGATGAGGCTTCCGCTTTCTTTGGCGGATTGGCCGGAAATGCCGGACTTTTCTCTACTGCCCGTGATGTAGCCCGCGTTTATCAGATGTTGCTGAATGGAGGGGAAATAGATGGTCAACGTTATCTAAGTAAGGAAACCTGTCAGTTGTTTACTACTGAAACATCGAAGATCAGCCGGCGTGGTTTAGGCTTTGACAAGCCCGATGCAGATGATCCGAAGAAAGGGAATTGTGCTCCTGCCGCACCTGCCGAAGTGTATGGCCATACCGGATTTACCGGTACATGTGCATGGGTGGACCCGGTGAATGAACTGGTTTATGTATTCCTTAGCAACCGGATTTATCCGGACGTAACGAACCGCAAATTGAACCAGCTGCACATTCGTGAGCGAATACAGGGAGCTATTTATGATGCGATGAAGAAAAAATAAAAAAAGAAAGGTAAAAGGTGCCTATATTAAAAGCTACCTTTTACCTTTTTTATTATTAACGTAATATTCTGATAGTTGCAGTTCTTTTTAGAACGATACACCCAAGCGGAAACCGAAGTTACTCAATCCGTCTACACTGTAATGCAGTACGTCGGCCTTGTTGGTACCATAGCTGTAGTACAAAGCAAAGTGCAAGCCCGGTCCGTAAACCCATGGGAATACATTGATACCTACTTCAGGAGAAGCGTAGAATCCCCAGCTGTTTTCTCTTGCTTCCAGCATATTGAAGTTAGAGCGGACTTTTGCATATTCAGCACCTAATTTAGCACTGACATAAGGTTGGAAAGACCCGCCACGATTCCACTGGTAACGTGCAGCAGCACCGAAAGGCAATTGGAAAATAGTATGCTGTTGGTCGGTAGTAACTTCACCGGCACCCATTTGGAAGGTTTCGCGGCCTACATATTCGTGGTTGCTGTGATAGTTCAGGAAAAGACCCAAGCCAATGTTAGGAGTAACGAAATAACCACCTTCGAAGTTCATACCCCAACCGCTTGCTTTATCTGCAAAGTGATTACTTAATGGAGCGTTGAACTGCCAGTCTATATTCGCATATCCGTTGTCTGATAACTGTGCCTTAGCCGGCATAGCGAAGGCGATGGCAATAGCCGCCAAGGCTACTACCTTGAAGTATATATTTTTTCTTGTTTTCATAACAGTTGTAGTTGTTTATTTGTTAGTAAGATAAGGTGACTGAGTGAATGATTGGTTGACAGCTTCTACTGCGAGAGTGCGGTTGATAGCTTTGGAACCAGTTTCAAATCCGGTCAGATAACTTGTCCATACAACAGGCAGTTTTTTACTGTCCCCTTGTTCAGCTTTCAAGTTCACCATTTCTGTCAGGAAGGAGTTAGTACTATAACTGTAAGTTACAGCGTACGGGTAGTACCATCCGCCACCCCAGTTGCCACCCCAGTAGCCAGGTCCCCAGTATCCGGGATAACCCCACCACCATTCAGGTTGTGCGTAGCTGGTGAAATAATAAGTACTTGCGATGTAGCTCACTTGGATACCAAGATCTGCACTTTCCTGGTCGGCTGCCGCTTCGTAACCTCTAGCTTCCATATTGTCTGTATAAGCAGCCAGAATTTGTTCTGCGCCTTCGCCTTCGAGATATTCCGGTTCTTTACTGTCACTAATCACCAGAATCTGGGGTGCCAGATAGAATGTAGGAACTTTGAAATCGGCTTTCTTGTCGTAGTTAGTGTATACCAGATAATTGTCATCCAGCTTACCCATGTCCGGGTCTTTTTCACATGAAGCGAGTGCAAAGACCGCCAATAAAATAGGAATTAATTTCTTCATATCTTTTATAATGTTTAGGTTATATAAAAATCACGCCCAGGTACCTTGGGCTTTTGATAGAAACAACAAGAAAGGTGGAAAAAGGTTCAGATGGAAATTTCTTTTGCCGGAAAATTAACATATATCTTTTGCCCTGTTTAAAGAAAAACGGTGAACACTCTGCCCCATTATCAGGGAGTTTGCTCACCGTTCATTATTTACAGATAATTGTTTGAAAATCCGTTTATTTAAACAGGGGTTTAAGTAGATCGGGTATCTCTACCTTATCAAGTTCCAGTTCATTTACTCGTTGCTTGCCCGTATGGGTCAGGTGGAAGTACATCTGTCTCCGGTCTTCACTTCCGAGCGACCGGATGATCAGCCCTTTTTCCTCCAGTATTCGCAGCATTTTGGATGTGTGTGAGGGGCTTAGCTCGGTTTGCTTGGACAGATTGGTAGCCGTCACTTTCTCCGATGCCTCTTTGAGGGCACACAATATCATTGCTTCATTTAGCGTTATCTGGTACATTTTTTCAAATGCTGTTTCAAAGTTTCCCATTGCTTTGAATACATCACGCATTGCACATATTGTTTTCATACCTTATTTGAATATTTTATTAGTTCATTTTTTAAATAAATAGATTAACGTTTGCGTTATCCGCCCGTTCCATATACGTTGCTACGCCGCCAATGGTCACCTCATCCAGAAGTTCTTCTTGTTTTACTCCCATCACATCCATTGACATCTGGCAAGCGATAAATTCCACACCGTTTTCCAAAGCTTGCCGGCGCAAAGATTCCAGTGAATCAATCCCTTTCTTGTTCATGATATACCGCATCATTTTTCCGCCCATTCCGCCCATGCTCATCTTAGAAAGTTTCAGTTTCTTGGAGCTGGAAGGCAGCATCATACCAAACATTTTTCCGAAAATATCCTTTTCGGTTTCCGGTTTGTGCAACTTCTTGATAACGTTCAGTCCCCAGAAAGTAAAGAAGATGGTGACTTTTTGTCCTGTAGCCGCTGCACCGTTTGCCAGTACAAAAGTAGCCAAGGCTTTATCCAAATCATCACTGAACATGATGAAGGTTTTTCCTTTGCCCTCACATGAAGTAACAATATTGCACGATTTTGGTTCTCCTTTTTCTATGACAACAATAGATTTTCCTCCGGAGGTATCTTTCGAAATCAATTGATTACCCGTCGAACTGCACCATGCGGCGGCGTCGCGCGGAAAACCCGGATCGGTAGAGGTGATTTCCACCCGTTCGCCTGAAACCAGTGTATCCATTGTTTTCTTCATTTTCAGAATCGGACCGGGACATTGTAACCCGCAGGCATCCACCCGGACTGTTTTGGCGGGGGTAGCGGAAACATCAGTTGCAGCAGTAGTGACGGGAGCTGTAGAAACGTTGGGCTGACTGGCTTGGGAAGAAGTTTCCTGCTGTATGGGTGATTCGTCTATTGGGTTTCCATTTTCTTCCCGTATGATGATGGGAGCAGTGGCAGCCCGATAAGTCTTTAACCCTCCCGAGAGATTACGTACCTTGTCAAATCCGTGTTGTGTCAGTATACGGTAAGCAAGATAGCCCCGTAGCCCCACCGCACAGAATGTATAAATCATTTTATCTTTCGGCAATTCTGCCAACCGGTCGCGAAGTTCATCCAACGGAATATTCACGGCACCCGGTAAGCTACCCAATGAAAATTCATCCGGGGTGCGGACATCCAGCAGGAATTTATTTTCCATTTCAATGTCCCGCAGTTCTCTCCAGTATACAGGATTGGTTCTACCTGTGATTATATCTTCAGCTACATACCCTGCCAGTGCTACCGGATCTTTGGCCGAAGAGAACGGAGGAGCATACGCTTGTTCAACTTTCATCAGATCGTAGATTGTTCCCTCGTGCTTGATGATAAGTGCGAGTTCGTCAATACGTTTGTCCACCCCATCGTAACCAACGATTTGTCCGCCATACAATCTTCCTGTCTTTTTATCGAAAGTGATTTTAATGCTCATCGGCATAGCATCCGGATAGTAACCGGCATGGGAAGCGGGATGAATGGTAGACGACATATAGTCTATCTCTTCCTGACGCAGACGCTTGCCGGGTAAGCCGGTTGAAGCAACGGTCATGTCGAAAACCTTTGCGATTGAAGTACCAATAGAGCCTTCGTAAGGAATCTTTGCTCCGAGGACATTGTCCGCAACGATACGTCCCTGACGGTTGGCAGGTCCGGCGAGATAGTTGAGCCAGGGTTTGCCCGTGATCGGGTGGCGGAATTCGATCGCGTCACCGATGGCATAAATAGACTCGTCAGAGGTTTGCAGGTAATCGTTTACAGCGATACCTCCTGCAGGACCGATAGTCAGTTCGGCAGCCCGTGCCAGATTAGTTTCCGGGCGGACGCCGATAGATAGAATAACGATGTCGGCAGAGATTGACTGGCCATTCTTGAAAGTAACTTTCAATCCTCTTCCATCCCGGCTAAAAGAGGCGACAGCTTGTTCCAAGTAGAGGTTTACTCCTTTATCCATCAGATGTTGGTGAACAAGTGATGCCATCGAAAAGTCGATAGGGGCCATCACTTGATTGCCCATTTCCACAATCGATACTTTCGCTCCCTGTGCCTGTAAGTTTTCCGCCATTTCAAGGCCGATAAATCCGGCTCCTACGACAACAGCTTTTCGTGGGGCGTGGTTCTTGATATATTCTTTGATCCGATCTGTGTCGGTGACATTCCTTAGTGTGAAGATTCCACTTAGGTCGATTCCGGGAAGAGGGGGGCGTACCGGAGAGGCTCCGGTAGATATGACTAACTTATCATAGCTCTCTTCATAAGTATCTTCACTGCTTTGGCGGACAGTCACTGTTTTTCTTTTCCGGTCAATGAAAATCACTTCATTTTCTGTGCGTACATCTACGCGGAAGCGTGTAGAAAAGGCTTCGGGTGTTTGCACGAACAATTTATCCCGTTCCTCTATCACTCCTCCTATATAATAGGGTAGGCCACAATTGGCATATGATATGTACTTTCCTTTTTCTAAAAGGACAATTTCAGCTGTTTCATCTACTCGTCTGATTCGGGCAGCAGTGGTGGCTCCTCCTGCAACTCCCCCAATAATAATTATTTTCATCTGTTTATAGCGTAAATAGTTTCCTGCGGAAATAACAAACTGTATCGAAGAAATGTTCATGGATTCAGATAAAAAAACTATATTTGCGCACCCTGTTTTTCATTCTTCTATTTAATGTAGATAAATTGTATGAGTAAAATTCTTATTATTGACGATGAAGTCCAGATTCGCAGTCTTTTAGCTCGTATGCTGGAACTTGAGGGCTATGAAGTGTGTCAGGCAGGTGATTGCAAAGCTGCCATCAAACAACTGGAAATTCAATCGCCCGACGTAGCTTTATGCGATGTTTTTCTTCCTGATGGAAACGGAGTGGATCTGGTGTTGAACATCAAGAAAATAGCTCCCAATGTAGAGGTGATTCTTCTTACTGCTCACGGCAATATTCCCGACGGGGTGCAGGCTATTAAAAACGGTGCATTTGATTATATAACAAAAGGAGATGATAATAACAAGATTATCCCTTTAATCAGCCGTGCCGTGGAGAAAGCAAAGATGAATGTCCGTTTGGAAAAACTGGAAAAGAAAGTCGGGCAGATGTACTCGTTCGATTCTATTCTGGGTGAGTCAAAGGTGTTGAAAGAGGCTGTATCTCTGGCGCAGAAGGTATCTGTGACAGATGTTCCCGTATTACTGACGGGGGAAACAGGAACAGGAAAGGAAGTTTTTGCGCAAGCTATACATTATAGTAGTAAACGGAGCAAACAGAATTTTGTGGCAGTCAACTGTTCGTCTTTCAGCAAAGAATTGCTCGAAAGCGAGATGTTCGGACATAAGGCTGGCTCGTTTACCGGTGCGCTGAAGGATAAGAAAGGACTTTTTGAAGAAGCTAATAACGGAACGATCTTTCTGGATGAAATCGGAGAGATGGCTTTCGAACTGCAGGCAAAGTTACTGCGTATCCTTGAAACGGGAGAATATATAAAGATCGGTGATACCAAGCCGACAAGAGTCAATGTGCGTATCATTGCTGCTACCAACCGCAACCTGCAGGAGGAGATCAAAGCAGGACATTTCCGTGAAGACTTGTTTTATCGTCTTTCGGTTTTTCAGGTGCATCTTCCTTCGCTCCGTGAACGTACCGGTGATATCCGGATTCTTGCCACTGCTTTCGCCAAGAGTTTTTCCGAAAAACTTTCGTATGCCATCAATGAGATGACTCCCGCTTTTCTGGAAGCTCTGGAACAACAGCCGTGGAAAGGGAACATCCGTGAATTGAGAAATGTGATTGAGCGTAGCCTGATTGTGTGTGAAGGGGGGCGACTGGATATTTGTGATCTTCCTTTGGAAATCCAAAACACTCATTATGAATGTTCGGACGATAGTGTAGGCTGTTTTGAGTTGGCCGCAATGGAACGCAGACATATTGCACGTGTGTTGGAATATACGAAAGGGAATAAAACGGAAGCTGCCCGTTTGTTGAAAATCGGACTTACCACCCTGTACCGGAAGATAGAGGAATATAAAATCTAAGCATACATTTCCGGTTTCTTTTTATCCGGCTTTGAGTCAGGCTGCGCACTGACTCTCGAAAAATTGTCTGGACAGCGAACTAATCAGTCTGTTTTTATCTGTGGTATGTACAGATAGTGTGAAACAATGATCGCTTCCTCCATAAGAAATGAGAGATACGGGGATATCTTTGATAGTATCCATAATATGACTTTCTACTTGTGTGCATTCCCAATGAAGGGAGCCGATGATATGTATCACAGACATATTTTCGTCCATAACCATTTCGGCATATTTATGTAGTTCCCTTTGAATGATTCGCAGGGTGTCCCGGCTGGCTGTCAGCATCATCGAGATGGATACATTGGATGAGGCCATTGAGATGACATTGATTTGATATTTGTTGATAACTTCCAATATCTTACCCATAAACAAATATCCGGGCAATACATTTAATGAGGTAAAACGTACAAAGGTAGCCGAATCCTGTGAGAGGATGGCCTTGACACTGTTGCCTGTGTCATGGGAAGATATATAGAGGCGTTCTGTTGACAGATCGTGTGTATCGGTTAGGCGGATAACTATATTAGAGCGTGCCGCAAGGGTGATACAATCTGCGTAGAGCAGGTGTACTCCGCTGTTAATCAGTTGTTCGGCTTCTATGTAAGTTAGTGAATGTTGTTCTCGCAGGCAATTCCGGTTTGCGTAGATATGATTGATAGGGGTGGATAACAGTATTTCGTCCGCTTTGAATAGGGTGGCAAGCACTGTTGCATAGTAATCATTGCGTTGTTCGCTCATGAAGTCTATTTCACCATACACATTTCTGCAAATGGAAAGTGGGGCGATAAAAATATCCACATTCCGGTGCTCGTCAATGTATTGTTGGATAGATTCCTGAATATATGGGATATCCGGCTTTCTTTCCAGATTGATCTGTATAAGTTTGCCGGTATCTAATGTTTGGGCACGAAGACCCTGTTGACGTAAGCAATAAGTGAATAAATCGCTGGATAATCCGTATACTTCCGCTTTTATCATTTTATCAATCAGTAAATCTGCTTTGTCTTCTACAAGTATATGTATTTTCTTTATGCACTCCAGAATCCGGTTTTTAATTTCCTGATTTAAGTGCGAATCTGTAATGAGATGATTGGCAAGGGTACAGCAATATGCTTCGATGGCATTGACTGTGGCATGAGAAGCTTCATCTTCTTCGTGAAACCAACTGATGGAAATAGCCTGTAACCACTCCTGTAATTGTGCCAATATAGGGACTACAGCTACATAAGGATGTTCTTTCTGAATACAATTGATTACTTGCTTCATTTCATCCTCATCTTTAATTTTCTCGAATTTACAAACTTTCATTGTTATCTGGTTATTTATTGGTTACTACTCTTTTCAAAATGATATGCCCTTTTTCAAAAGAGAAAGATATTTAAGAATCATTCTTTAGCTTTAGAATATGGTATATCTTTATAAATCAATCTGTTAATGTCGTAATCAATGTTTTTAATACATCTCTTTACTATAAGTAATCTGCTAATACCGTACCATATTGTGATATAGAGTAAGATTTATTATCTTTGTAGCGTAATTGATTGATAAACCAACAGTATTCATCTATTTATGAAACTCTGCATATAGCTACGCTCAACGAATAGCATCATTTCTAACAGGGCTATTCAGCTATCCGACAGGCAACTACTCGCCTGCCAAAGAGTTTTATATCCATTTTTATAAATTTACGGAACTGTGTGCTGCTATGATGTGGTATACCGTATCGTGCTATTTTAAAGTTGAGCAATGAATTATACATATAAGCAAATATGGCTCATCAACTTTCCTGTGATGATGAGCATTCTGATGGAACAATTAATCAATATTACCGACGCTATTTTCCTGGGGCATGTGGGAGAAGTCGAACTGGGAGCTTCTGCGCTTGCCGGAATCTATTATTTGGCTGTTTATATGCTGGGCTTCGGATTCAGCATCGGGCTGCAGGTAATGATTGCCCGGAGAAATGGGGAACAACATTATAAAGAGACGGGACGTACATTTTTTCAGGGATTATATTTCCTGTCGGGGATGGCAGTCATTCTTTGTTTGCTGATTTTGTTTGTTTCTCCATTTATCTTACGCCGGTTGATAACTTCGGATGAGATTTACCGGGCAGTGATTCATTATCTGGATTGGCGTAGCTTTGGTTTGTTGTTCTCATTTCCTTTTTTAGCTTTCCGGTCTTTTCTGGTAGGGATAACAACGACCAAAGCATTGTCCGCAGCAGCTATCATGGCTATCTGTATCAATATTCCTTTTAACTATCTGCTGATATTCAAACTGAATCTGGGTATATCCGGGGCGGCGATGGCTTCTTCTTTGGCAGAGTTCGGAGCCTTTGTCGTACTCCTATTATATATGTGGGTGAGGGTAGATAAAGTGAAATATGGGCTGAAGGTCGTTTATGATGGGAAATTGTTAATAAAGTTGTTGAGGCTATCTGTATGGAGTATGCTTCACTCTTTTATCAGCGTTGCTCCCTGGTTTCTGTTCTTCGTTGCTATCGAGCATCTGGGAAAGACAGAGCTTGCTATTTCCAATATTACCCGTAGTGTTTCTACCGTCTTTTTTGTGATAGTCAATTCTTTGGTATCCACTACGGGAGCGTTAGTCAGTAATTTGATTGGAGCAGGAGCGGGGAAAGAACTTTTTCCTGTTTGTCGTAAAGTTCTTAAGCTGGGCTATGTGGTGGGACTTCCGTTGATAGGGATAGCTCTTTGGAGCAATCAATGGATTGTCGGATTTTATACGAATAACGATAATCTGGTGAGATTAGCTTTCTATCCTTTTATAGTTATGCTGTTGAATTATACTTTTGCACTGCCCGGATATGTTTATATTAATGCTGTTACCGGTACAGGAAAGACGAAGCTCGCTTTTATCTTCCAGTTAATCACTATTCTGATATATTTGATTTATCTGTATTTGTTAAGTGAATGTTTTCATGCTTCTCTGACTGTGTATATGACGGCAGAATATCTGTTTGTTATTTTATTAGGGATACAATCCGTCATTTACTTAAAGAGGAAATCCAACTAGAATATGTACTTTTGTGCTTTCAATACTTGATACTTTCTCAAAATGACTGAAGATATAAAGAATAAACTTTTGATGTGTGCGGAGATTTATCATCGTGCAGACTTTATTATAAGTGATCCGGTGCAGTTCCCTCATCGATATACGTTGAAACAGGATATTGAAATCAGTGGTCTGTTGACGGCAATTATGAGTTTTGGCAATCGCAAACAGATATTGAAGAAGGCGGACGAACTGCATAGATTAATGGGAGATTCACCTTATCAATATGTATTGTCCCGCCAGTGGGAGAAGGATTTTCCTTCGGGAGCGACCAATAGCTTTTATCGGATGTTGTCGTATGCTGATTTTTATGGATACTTTCGGCGATTATATACAGCTTATACACAGTTTGAAAGTCTGGAGGAAGCTTTGATGTTATATCCCGGAATACCAATGGAAAAGTTATGTGCATTTCTTGAAGTTTCTGCCAAAAGTCCTCAAAAGAAACTGAATATGTTTTTGCGTTGGATGATTCGTCGGGATTCGGAGGTCGATTTGGGGATTTGGGAAAGTTTTGATCGCAGAGATTTGATTGTTCCTTTAGATACACATGTATGCCGGGTAGCACATTATTTCAAGTTGACGGATACGGAAACTTTTTCTTTGAAAAATGCCCGTCAGATAACGGTGGCATTGGGTGAGGTCTTTCCGGAGGATCCTTGTTTGGGCGATTTTGCCCTGTTTGGATTGGGAGTGAATGGGGAGATTTAATATATGTCCTAATAAAATGAATTTTTCGATTATAATCGGAAAAGTGGATGTTAAACCAACTTTTGGGATTATAATCGAAAAAATAGAGAACTGTTAAAACGTTGTTATTTTGTTTGTGAAATCCCTCCAACCATTTGCATTCTTGTATTTTTCCACAGATCCGGCAGGAACACGAATGACAGTAATATCGTCCGGGAATCCGTACCATATTTTTTCAAATACCTGCGGAGGTGTTATCCCTTCTACCTTTACTTCTTTAATACCTGTATTATTGAAAGCTGAAAAATTAATCTGTGCGACGTTTGACGGAATGGTTAGTTGAGTCATTTTTCTATTACCACCCAGTAATCCCTGCCCCAATATACGAATACTTTTAGGGATTTCGAAGTGAGCTAATTTCGGACATCCTTCAAGGCAGTAGGCGTGAATCATAGCCTCGGGATCATCATTGAAAACGGTTCCGTAGGTTGTCACTTCCGTTAATTCCGGGCAGTAATAAAAGGCTCTTTGAGCTATAGTTGTAATACCATTCGGCAGCTTCACGGTCGTAATACCACTTTCCCGAAATGCTTCCAAACCTATTGTTCTTACATTTTCCGGAATCTCAATCGTTTTCAGTTGGGAAGTATTAAGAAATGCCTGCGCATCGATTTCCTTCAGTGTCACAGGTAACAGCACTTCTTCAACGCCTGCATATACAAAAGTGCTGGCGGGAAGTTTGGTGAGCTTAGTCCGGCTCAAATCTGCTTTTTTCAGATTCCGGCAATAATAGAATATGTTTTCTTCAAATTGTTCCAGAGTCGTCGGAAATACAATTTCCTGAACGGTTGAATTGAAGAAAGCCATATCTCCAATAGATTGCAATCCTTCGTTGAGTACCACCTTGTTTATTTGACTACCTCTGAAAGCAGCCTTAGGAATGGACTTCACACTATTGGGAAGTGTGATTTCATTATGTCCTTTCAAAACTTCCGTCAATACTCCATTTTCTACACGGACGGGTGAAATCTGAACGGAAAAGCTTTTCTGTTTTCCTTCTATTGTGATGGTTACTTCCTGTTTTTCGACAGGCGCAGATGAAGAGAAACCACTAAGCTGTTCCGGAGAAACTTTCACAGGTCGTTGTTTCCCGTCATCATATTTTCCTGTCACGTTAAGGCCGGTTAAGTCTATATTCTCTCCTAATGCATAAATTGTTTTTGCGGGCAATTGTTCTATGGAGAAATCCTCAAGTAAGGCTCCGGTGGATTCAGAAGGATTTTCAGCCGAAGGTGAATCTTTCTTGTATTCATCATTTTCGGTGCTGCAACTTAATAATACAGCTCCTAAAATTATTTGCAAACAAGATGCCACAACTATATAGAGTCTAGTTTGTTTCATGTGATAAAAGTTTAGTTAGGGAATTGGGTTAAACGTATTTCAATTTTTATGACTTTTCCGGCTTCTACAGTTTTGCCGGCAGACCATATCTGGTAGTTGTCGGGACCGCCTCCTTTTTGTACCACGAATGTCAGTAACCGTTGCGATTGTGTTGCGAACCATTCTTCGCGTGGTAGTACAAAGGTTGCTATACCACTTTCATTTGTTTGGATGACTGCAGTAGGTCGGGTTAAATTATCTTTTTCAAAAATCCTATAATCTTTTTCATTATACATTTTCACGGGAACATCCGTTATAATTTTTCCATTCTCATCATAAACGGCTACTATAACCTTAGCTTCTCTCACTTCTTCATTTCCTTTTTCGCATGCTACCATGAAAAGCATGGTGCATAGTAGAATAACAATCTTTCTCATAATCTTTTCTTTTTTCATTTTTTCGAATGCAAAAATAGTAAGATCGCATCAATTTTGAGTTATGAAGTAATCTGATAAATCTAACACTTTGTTTTTGAATGTGTTGGTATTCAGTGTGTTAGTTAAACTGTGTTTTGGGTATTTCTAACACTGGTCTAACACCTATCCGAAAAGTGCTAAAAACAGGTCTTTATTAGTGGATTCTGCCGATTTGATACGTGATTTGAGTCGTGATTTACGGGCATATACATTAGCAACGGTATCTTTCATAAACAAACTGATTACTTGTGGAGAAAAACCTACGAAAATATAGCAGAGCAACCGGATGTCAGCTTCTTTCATTGCCGGAAAATCATTCCGTAGTTTTTCCATAGCATTGTCATGGCAGGTGTTCACGATAAGTTCCAGCTCTTGCAGCATTTCATTGTTCTCTGCAAAATCAGTGATAATCTGTTTCACTTCGTGGAACATGGCTGCCTGTTGCGATGCAGTATTCTCGCGCTCGTAGTAAGTTTTTCCCAGTTTGTCAATGATGTCAAAGCGTGAAGCTACCAAACCTTTTAAATGATTTTCCGCATTCTGCTGTCCTTCCATGTATTCTGTCAAGGTTTTGTATTGAGAGTTGGCTTCTTCTGCCAATAGCAGATAGCGGTCGGTACGTTCGCGTTGCAAGCGCAGACGTTGGCGGATGATGTAGTATGCTACCCCTATTATCAGAAGAATTACGGTTGCTACGGCAATCTCCCAAATAGTACGGTTCTTCATCCGGTATTCGGCAAATTTGGATCGTTCCTTGAAATAATCACGTTCCACCATACCGGCAGAGAATTGCATATTCGAACGTGTCAGTGAGTCAGTCAGATAGATATAATGATGTATCTTCTCCGTTGCTTTCTCGAAGTTTCTGGCCTGTGCTTCAATCCGATAAGCGGTGTATTGCAGGTCTGCCATATCACGAATATCGGTTGTGTGTGCTTCTGCGAGTGTCAGATAGTAGCGTGCGCTGTCTATACGGTTCTTTAGAAGATTCACATCTACTAATGTATGATATCCGTATAACGTATCTTGTCGGGCAGAGAGTTCGATACGTTGCAGCAGGTCATGAGGAATCTGTTTTTTGCTTGACACCACATAAAGAGAGGCAAGATTGGTGAGACTGGCTTTGGCTAACTTATCGTACTTGTGCTCATCAGCTAAATCAAGGGCGGCAGAATAGAGCCGCATAGCTTTCTCTATATCTTTCGAATGAAAAGTTGCGGCTGCCATATCAAGAGTTGATTCTGTTTCTTCGCGAGTGTTATCAGATTGTCGGAAGTTATTGCGAGCTTCGCGAAAATAATGATAAGCCCGGCTATAGTTCATCTGTTCATAATACACTTCACCGATCTGCCTGTATAAAAGCCCTGCATAATAAGGTTCATTGGTATCTTTCAATTTCTCTTCAACTTTCAGGAAAAGGCGTAACGCTCCCGGCTTGTCTCCTGCGCGCAGTTTGACTTTTCCCCAATAATAGAGAGTTTTGCATTGACTGCGTAAATCTTTGGGATGATGTTTGTAATACTCCCAAGCCCGACGAATCAGCGAATCATTTGTTGCTTTGATATGATTTTTGTCTAAAGCTTCGGAATAAAGCAACGCATATCTGGCCTGTTCAGCCTGACTGCCTTCTGATTTGAGTTGTTGTAATATTGTTAAGGCGCTGTCCGGCTTGTTTTGTAACAGTGCTTCCGCCTCGTCGAGCCGGGAAATCTGTTCTCTGTTATAGCATCCTGTAAAAAAGAGAATAGCTAATAGTATGAGTATAATTCTGCATTTCATGCTGTGAATGTAGTGAAAATATTTCGAGTTTAGTATGGAAGCGTCATATCTTTTTTGAGAACTATCGTGTACATGCATCTAAATATAGGCTATATGTGATTTTATATTGGAATTATTTCTGTATATATTGTGGATTATGTGTATTTGAAAACAATTCTCTTAAATAATAATTGTGATTTATCCGTTTTTGGTTTGATTTATATAAATAATTTGTACTTTTACGATGATTTAGTTAGGATATTTAAAAGTGTAAATAACTTTATTATGAAAGAATTACCTAGAAACATAAAACGTGATGATATTCTTCAGGGTATCCGTAAAATAGAAGAAGAAGGTATTCCACCTCAAGCTCATTCGTCCACTTATGATCTGTTATACAATGGAAAAAGGTTTCCACCTAAATTGGTTTTGGCTTATGCTAATATTTTTGCAAATGGAGAAGAATTAGATCGTAATGAATTTGAAGGCGGAAAAGGTACTACTTGTTTTAAGATATTGAAAGATAATGGTTTTAAAATAGTTTTGAAGAGCGAATCCAATTCTATATCGGAAACATTAGTAAAGTTTTTGGAACAAGCTAAAGGTAATAGTTTGAAAACCAAAGATTATATAAGGTATTTTGATGATTTACAAGTGAAAGTAAGTTTTGGAATGGCCAGTTTAGCACGTGTACCATGGATTTCTTTTTTAGCACAGGGACAAAAAACAAGTAATGGAATATATCCTGTATATCTCTTTTATAAAAAATATAATATTTTGGTATTGGCTTATGGTGTCAGCGAAGGGACTGTGCCAGTTGTTACCTGGAATTTAGATACTAATGTAGAAACGATTAATTCCTATTTAAAAAAAAGAAATATAATACCGGATAGATATGGAGATTCTTATGTTTATGCGGTGTACGATACAACCAAACCTTTGAATTATACTTTAATTGAAGAAGACTTGAAAAGAATAATAGCCCAGTATAAGAGCATAGTAACTTCAGATAAAAACTCGTTGATTGCTTTATCAGGTCAAAGTAAAAAGTACGACGAAAAAGATTTTGAGCCTGAATCATTTATGAGTGATTTAAATTCTACAGGGCTTGTTTTCTCATCAGAGTTTGTTTCTCGTTTTATTTTGTCATTGTTGACAAAACCTTTTGTTATTTTAAGTGGTTTAGCTGGTTCTGGTAAGACACAATTAGCTATGATGTTTGCAAAGTGGATTTGTGAAGATATAGATAAACAGGTTTGTATGATTCCTGTTGGAGCAGATTGGACAAATCGAGAATTCTTGATTGGATATCCCAATGCACTGGAAAAAGGGGCTTATGTAAAACCAGATAATGGAGCATTGGATCTTATAATAGAAGCAAACAAGAATCCAAGAAAGCCATATTTCTTAATTCTTGATGAAATGAATCTAAGTTATGTTGAACGTTACTTTTCTGATTTTTTGAGTGTAATGGAGTCAGAAGAAGGGATTCCTTTAATGAAGAATTGTGTAGATAAAGAAATTACTTCTATTATAAAATTGCCTCGTAACTTATTTATTATAGGAACGATTAATGTAGATGAAACGACTTATATGTTTAGCCCTAAGGTTTTAGACCGTGCTAATGTCTTAGAATTTCGTATTATGGAGAAGGACATGAAAGATTTCTTGCAGAAGCTTCAGCCTATTCATAAAGATATTATCAATAATAAAGGCGTTGAGCAAGCAACTTCCTTTGTGAATATGGCAGTTAATTCTTGGGACTTGCAAATTCCTGAAGAACGTAAAGCGTCTATTATTGCTTCTTTAGAATGTTTCTTTTATGAGTTGAAAAAGATACATGCAGAATTTGGGTATCGCACAGCCTGTGAGATTTTTCGATTTATGGCTTTAGCAGAGAAAGTTAACACAAAGTTGGAAGGTGATGCTATTGTTGATGCCGCAATTATACAAAAATTGTTGCCAAAACTACATGGTTCTCGTAAGAAAGTGGAACCTGTACTAAAAGCATTATGGAATCTTTGCCTTGTTAAGGGCTCCGAGTTAACCCTGGAAAATACAATAGAGTTTGTTCACAATGACCAATTTAAATATCCGCTGTCTGCAGAAAAAATATGGCGTATGTATTGTGTAGCGTTGGATAATGGTTTTACTAGTTTTGCTGAAGCATGATGTATGGATGAGTTATCAATACATATTGCTTTAAATAATGGTGATTGTATAACCTTATATGTTTTTGCTAGGCGAAAGAATACTTTGTTTAAAAGTGAGGATGCCAAAGAATATGGAGAATCTCCTTTTCAATTACAAGAAGGTTGTATGTATGATTTTGAGCTTGATAAGAATAGCTACTATTTACAAGAAGATAGAGATATTTTAACTAATAGCAAAAGTCGCCAAGCGATTAGTCGTGGATGTATATCTACAGGAATTTATGTGGGTACATATAGTATTGATGTTTTACAAAAAAAAGATAATAAAAAGGTAGGTGAGGTTGTTTTTGAGATTCGTTCTGCCAAAGTCGGTTATCGTGATGACTACCGTAGAATGTTAGAGGATATCACAGAGTTTTGTACAGAACTACTTATGCAGCAAAGTTCCCCTGTGATACAACGTTATGAGGTAGATATAACTAAAGATCCTAGATCAGATTATCAGCGTTTTGCTTTTGTTCGTTCGCTTGTTGATAGCGACTCTTTTGCAGATGCGATGTATCAGATTCAATTGTCTCCAGTTAAGAGATGGATTGATTCAGAAGAAGAAAGACAACTTTGTAATGTAAAACGTTGGGGGCAACATACGCTAAGGCAACTTGCTCATGCAACTAATAGAGTTTCTTTGTCTAATCAACATCCTTTGAAAGATCGTTTCGATACATTGCCACGCTGTGTACCTGTTGCTTTTAGAAAAGAAACTGCCGATATTCCAGAAAATCGTTTTATAAAGCATGTATTGTGTTCATTTTTAACATTTTGTTCTTCTATACAACATCATTCTAAGGCTAGACAACGATTAAAACAGGAAGCTTCTTTAGTTTGTGAGAAGTTGTTACAGTATCTGTCATATCCTTTGTTCCGCAATATTTCAGAAATAAATGTACTGCCTTTAAATAGTCCAATTTTACAAAGAAAAGAAGGGTATCGGGAAATCTTTCAGAAATGGTTAATGTTTGATATGGCTGCTCGACTTACTTGGCAAGGTGGTGAAGATGTGTATGGAGCAGGAAAAAAGGATGTTGCCAGATTGTACGAGTATTGGCTTTTCTTCAAATTATTAGATGTTTTGAGCCAGAAGTTTCACATTCCCTCAAAAAGTAAAGAAGAGCTCATTGATTGTAGTAATGAGTTAAACCTAACCTTAAAGCAAGGTAAAATGATTATGTTGAGTGGCATATATGAGACAGATAGTCGTAAATTAAATATATGTTTTTCTTATAATCGAACTTTTAGTTATACAGATAACTATCAATTATCAGGAAGCTGGACTCGGAATTTTCGTCCCGACTATACATTGACAATATGGCCAGGAGACATAACTAGTGAAGAAGCTGAACGAGAAGAGTTGATTACGCATATACATTTTGATGCGAAATATAGAATAGAACAATTATTTCTTCGTGACAATACAAATAAGAATAATGATGAAGTATCCGATGACTTATCGGAGATGAAGCGAGAGGAAGAGCGAGGAACTTATAAGCGCGCTGATTTATTAAAAATGCATGCCTATAAAGATGCTATTCGAAGAACAGGAGGAGCTTATATCCTTTACCCAGGAACAGAAAATCAAGTTATTCATGGCTTTCATGAAATCATTCCTGGGCTAGGAGCCTTTGCTATTTCGCCTAAGGATTATGATAAGAGTATACAGGCTTTTCTAACTTTTTTTGATGATGTAGCTGATAATTTCTTAAATCGCACCTCTTTACGTGAGAAGCTAGCTTATCATACATATTCTATATTGAGTAAAAATAATAGTCGTAGTTTACGTGAGCCTTTACCGGAACCTTATGGGAAAAATCGTGATTTATTACCTGATGAGACATACGTCTTAATTGGGTATTATAAAAATGAACAACAATTAGATTGGATTCTAAAAAGAAAATTATATAATACTCGTACTGGTAGTGCTAATGGTTCTTTACATTTGAGTAAAGAGGTTATATCTGCGCGTTATTTATTGTTACATGGAGAAGGAGAATTATTGACTGGAAGATTATATAAATTGCTTCCTAAAGGGCCTCGGATCTTTTCGAAAGAGAAGTTGGAAAAAATAGGGTATAAAGAACCTTCGGGAGATTACTATTTAATTTATAATATAGAAGGAATACCTGAACCTGAATTTGAAGGCATGAAATGGGATATAAGGCTTTTAGATGGATATAAGAAAGGAAATTTGTCAGCAAGTGCTTTTGCTGTTTCGTTGGCTGATTTGATGAAAGTTAAAGTTTTTAATAAATACGAGTATACTAATGAAATTTAATTTCCCTGTTTTGTTATAGCGCCATTCGTTCCTTGACAAGATTGGGTATATATCTATTTTTTTCATGTATATCACCTAATCCGAGTTTGGGGTATATCATTCCACCAACTCCGGGTAATACACTTCCTTGCGCATCTTTGGATGTATCGATAGCAAATGTCAGAAATTCGAATTTATTGCTTATAGATTCAGGAAACTCTTTTTGCAAGTTCTTTTGAGCATCCTTATACATTACTGGAGATAATATATAAATATTAAGCGGGTTCATTTTTTCCACCAATCTGGTTAGTTGTGTTTTTACCACACAGGAACTGCTTATAATTGATTTTACAACAATTAGAGTTTGACACTCTTCAATCGGTTCTATATAAGATTTTACAATCGGACTATATTCCAATTTTGTTGTTTCATCCAAAGTGATTCTCTGATTCCAAAAAACGGCTAATGCAACATTTTTCTGTGAAATAGAGCTTAAAACACCTTGTGCCAACCAGTCAGCATCTTCTGATGCACATGCCAGCATGGTATTTCCATACCTGCTATGTTTCTTTTCATCCAGCAAAGCTCCTAGTGCTTTGCCTAGTTTGTAGAAGGTATTACGATAAATTTCAATTGAGGTACTGGGATTGGATAAGATATGCATCAATTGAATAATATCTCTGTTCTTTTCGTATGTTATATTGGTATAAGTTCTCATATTCATTTTATTTCAACTTAATAATTCCATTAAATCCCAAATATTTGCAGGATTGGCTTTCTGTAACTTTTGTTCAATTTCGCTTGTCCAGACAACCTCTCCATTCATGTTGTGATAGTTCCAGTATACAGTAGTCCCTTTTTCAAGAAAACTGATTCCAAACTGATTTAAGAGAATCTTGCATTTTTCTGATATTTCAACGTTTGGATATGTTTTTATGTTCACATACCCTTTACCTATTGAATGTACAATATCCAAAATCTGTTGTAGAGATACACTTTCTTGTTCAACAGAATTCCATGCTCCTAAAATAGCAGCTGCAATTCCAAATAATTCATCATTTTCTGCTTGTTGTGATACCGTTATTTGCTGGATTGCTTCCTTAAATATAGGATGTGATAGAATTAATTGGTTGATACTAGAACAAGAAGGAAAATATTCAGATGTTGTATACGAACTAATTTCAGAAGGAATAGTAGATACTGAACTATTAGGATTTGAATAAATTAGTTTCAGTTTGAAGTTCTCGTTTCTTTCTGACGAAATCTCTGTTTGTCTTTTAAAATCATATTTTAACTTACTAGTTTCCCATGTTAAATCTTTCACATCTTTTAGTTGATGATAGGTTTTATGAGCATTAGGTTCTTCAATAAAAAGATCATCAACAAAGGCGTCATGTAGTTGTGTCGTTAGGTGGACGTTACTTAATTGGGTAATATATTGATTCATAAATGAAACAATTTGGTAAGTTGCGTAGTAGCTTTCATAGATAGCTCCTTTGCTATTATTTTTCCCACCTTTGTGTTTATTCTTCAGATATTTCTTTTCTTTCTGGGTAATAGGCATATATTTCTTTTTCTGTTATTTCTTTAAAACGATCTATTTTAATACCATTTCGTACTATCTTATCAAAAAACATAGTTTTAGGACGAACCCATATTTCATGCTTACCATATAGTGCCTGATAAACAACCATCTCTTCAAGTGTCTCACTATGCTGGGCAATACCCAGCATTTTATACAGTCCACCTTTAAAATGAATGAAATATCGTTCTTTTTCCATAATACTACCATTGTTCTTATGCAGGTATAAAAGTAGTAAATTCTTAGAAAATAAGAGCCGGTTGTTTCTGATTTTTTTTTTTTTAACGTTGTATAACCTGTCGTTGTTAAATGATATCGCTATTAAATAAGGTATGATTTCTTCGTAGCGTCATTTTTCATTTTCTTCCTCCACCTCTGAAACCCTCTCATCAAACTTTCCTCTTCCACTGATTCCACCATATCGTACTTCACCACGAACTCATGCATTGACTTTATATACATCACCCCATTTTTGAACTTATTTTCTAGCAGGAATGAATAAAGCTCCGCTTTCATTTCCACCTCAATTTCCTTTTCAATAATAAAGATACTGTCCTGACCGAAATAATTATAAACTTCCGGATTCTTTCCTTGCCTTGGGCTGGGAAGAACAAAAGTGATATTTCCTGTTTCTTTCCAGGAGAGGCCTTGCGGATGGGGAACGGATAACTGATGTAAGAAGTGATAAATGGGAGTGAGGTGGGAGAGGTGGATTGGAATAGGGAGCCTTGAAGGCGGATTGTTGTGCGATAGAGGTTCTGAACTTAGTCCGTACCGGACATACATATACTTCGCCAGATATGGCTTAATGGCAAACGTAACTGTAACCATGGGATTTGAATTTTGAATTGTTGAAATTTCTTGTATGCTAATTGCCGCTTGAGTCGGCAGATTCCGTCGTGTTTGTTAGAGAAAATTCCATGGGTACGGGGACGGAATTTTAATTTAGTAAGAAGTTGAAATTCAAATGGTTACAAATGATGGCTTTCCTTTAAAACCAACGGGTCGTTCCTTTAAAAGGAACGACCCGTTGCACACCGAGGAATGACCTCTTCCTTTTAAAGGAACGGACGGCTCCTTAAAATCCATATTGCAAAGCTATACGTAATATTCTGATTTTTCAAAATGAATAATAGCTTGAATATATTATTCATGTAATAAAATATGACTATTTTCGTACTTATTTAATTTATGCGCATATATATAGAAGCTATGTAATTAAAACAGAATAAATATATGAGCGTATAATTTAACTATATTTATACTCCAAGTATTCTTGAACTTGCAAAACCTTTTATGGCACTCCTTGTTTTGGCTTGTGAGGGGCAGGTTGGAAATTTAAATAATGTGCAAATAATAGCAAAAAAGGAAGGGAAGAATATGACAACATCAGTTAGGCTTATGCTGAATAAGGGCAGGAGATTGAATAATGGTACTTATCCTTTGGTGTTTCAAGTGATACATAGTAGGAGAAAGAAACTGTTATATACCGGATTCCGGTTAAAAGAGGAAGCATTCAATGAGGCAGAGGAAAAGATTGTTGATGGTACGGATGCCACACTAACCGCTACGGACATCACAAAGATGAATCGTGAACTGCGGAAAATGAAAAATATGATTCATACACGGATCCGGCAGCTTGAACGGACAACGGAGCCTTTTACAGTAGAAGATGTATTGGCACAATTCACCCGTGCGAACGTAAGACAGCAATTTTACATACTGCGCTATATTGATACACAAATTGAACGGAAAAAAAAGTTGAAGAAAGAGGGGACGGCTGCGGCATATAAAAGCACGCGTTCATCATTGGCTAAGTTTCTGGACGGTTCGGACATCCGGATGCCAGAGATTGATTTACGTTTTATCCGGCGCTATGAGGATTTTTTGTATAATAATGGAGTTGCCGAAAATACGGTGAGCTATTATTTGCGGAATTTGCGGACTCTTTATAATCAGGCTGTGGTGGATGGCTATCATCCTCATGGAGAATATCCCTTTGTGAAAGCGCAGACGCGTCCGGCTAAAACAGTGAAGCGTGCCTTGAGCCGTGAGGATCTTCAAGCTCTGGCGAATCTCAAACTAGAGGATGCTCCTGAACTGAAGTTTGCCCGTGACCTGTATTTGTTTAGCTTCTATGCGCAGGGAATGGCCTTTGTGGATATTGTTCTTTTGAAGAAATCTGATATTTATAATGGTGTGTTGACCTATTCCCGGCATAAGTCTAAGCAATTTATTCGCATTGCCGTAACGCCTCAAATGCAGGAGTTGATGGATAAGTATGAAACAGAAGGAAAATATGTATTTCCGATTATCCGTGACAATTCTTCTTCAGAATATACGCAGTACCGTCTGGCCTTGGGGCGTATAAACCGGCATTTGAAAAGAATAGCTGCCATGATTGATGTCAAAATACCTTTGACTACTTATACAGCCCGCCATACTTGGGCTACCCTCGCCCGTGACTGTGGTGCGCCGGTTTCCGTGATTAGTGCAGGATTGGGACATACATCAGAAGAAATGACCCGTATTTATTTGAAGGAATTCGACGTTTCTCAACTTGATAAGGTGAATAGTATAGTGACTAAATTGTTCTAAAAGTAAGATTTTTCATACTATAATTCCTGATAAAAAATTGCAGGTATTAATATTTTATATATATTTGCACTATTGTAATCTATTCCATAATAGAGAGTAGCACAAAAAGGGTTCTATTGATTTATTTGTTTTCACGTTGCAAAGTAAGCTTATATTTCTTTTATATTAATTGCAATAAAGTCCGAAAATTTGTTCATTTTGTACAAACATGGAAAATACTTGCTAATTTGTTTCATTATTAGCCTGATAGCGCTTAATTAATTGTTTGGGAGTGCATCCGAAATGCTGCTTGCAGTAACGGCCAAAATAACCTTGTGAGTCAAATCCCAGTTCTTCGATGACATCTTTTATACATATCCCCGGTTCAGTCAGTTTTTTCAAAATCAGTTGGTTTCTTTGTTTCAGCATCCATTGTTTGGCTGTCATTCCGAATACTTCGTTGAATCTTGCAAAAAAACAACTTCTCCCCAGATTGGACAGAGAAATTAGTTTCTCAATATTATTCACTTTGGTATAGTTGTTCATGATAAAATCTTTAAAGTCAATGCTTTTTCCAATAATAGGATAAAACAATGTTGCAATATCTTTTTTCTCATAAAACCCGCGAAGTAGGAAGAATAATTCCTGTTGCATCAGTGTGTGCAGGTGTAAACAGTTCATGCCATTTCTGATGCAGTGGATCAGTACCTCTAAAAAGGGAGTCAGCGGATAACGTATTTTAATCGGTTCGAACAGGTATTCCATATTCTCGCAAATGTTTGATAATGATTGTAATAGTAGTTTGTCGCAGCTGTTTTCTGGTATATCGAAAAACATTAAAAGCAACTTTGATTCTTTGGGGGCCACTCCTTTAAATAATGAAGAACGTGGAATCAATATCATGTCGCCTGTTTGGAACGGCTTGTTGTGAAACTGGTTGTAGCTTATAGTTATGTCACCTTTGAGAAAGAATAAAAGGTAGTTTTTATTTGTGTTGTCTTCTCCAAATTCCGTATCTTCCGTAAATTCAATAAATTTGAATCCGGTTTCGATAGTAGTCATATAGTTTTGACATGACAAATGCTCTTCGATGTATAGCAACTCGCTTTCCATATGTTTTGTTTTTATGAATATTATTAAAATTGTTTGATCTGTGCGATTTTCTTTGTTTCACAATTGTTTCAGAATCTATTTTCTTAATAAATTAAATATCAGCTTTTTGTTTGAACATTGTTTTGTTTTATTCTTCATTTATTGATTCTGAAACAGCTGTTACATTCTTGAATAATTGTAATGTATTGATATATAGTAATATACAGTGATGTATATGCAGTTTATTTGTGCTACTCTCTATTATGGAATAGAGATGGATAAAGGTGAAAGAAATATTTAAATTTAAAGTAAATAACTTATCAATTTTTTAATTAAAAACTACTGAATGAAAGTAAAAAGTTTATTTTTGTCGATGTGTGCGATAGCGGCATTGGCAAGTTGTTCGCAGAGTGACGATGTGGCTCCTTCGGGGAGTGATGCCCCAAAGGCAACAGTGACCCTTAAATTAGAAGGAGATGGAGTAAACACAAGGGCGGCGGGTACGTCGGAAGCTGCTACCGAAGACGGTGCTGCTATTAAGAATGTTACTGTGTTTTTCTTTAACCAGACAGGCTTCATTGTGGGTGCGCCACAGTTTATAGAGGCTGCTAATATCGGTAATCCGATAACTACTACTACGGATGCCGCTGAAGTAGTTGTAATAGCCAATCTCGGTGACAAGACCGGGGATGGTACATTTGATGGCATAGCCAGTCTTTCCCAGCTCCAAAAGCTTGATTTCTCTTCTATTGCTACCGACGGTGCTGGTAAAGTTACTGTAAACCAGAGCAAGGACAATTTGTATTCAAGTGGAATGGGTGCGATCACATTTAATGATAATACGGGTACAGCTAGCGTCCAGTTACATTTTGTGGCAGCTAGGATCAAGACGGTAAAGATTGCATGGACAGCTGGCCAGAATTATGCTGCTACTGAAACAGAATTGACTACTGATAATACAAAATGGTTTACCATTAAAAAGGTTTATATGATGACGGCCCAGACAAAATCACCTCTTGTTCCGGCCAATACTGGAGCGTGGGAAGGATTTGTTCCGCAGACTTACGCTTTTGCAGGTGGTGTGGCATGGGGTGTTGCACCGTGGACATGGGCAGACAACAACATCGGTGAGCCGAAGCAAACAGGTGATTATCTTGCAGCCGCTGCGGATCTTGTGGAGAGCACTGCTAATGCCAATCAAATAGATAACGCCCTTTCAAGTAAATCCTGGTATCTGTTTGAAAATTCCCCTGCTTCTGCCCATCCGACCGGTCTTGTTATTGAAGTTTTATGGAGATCAAAAGACCAGTCAACAAATCCGGATGAGCTTTTGACCAAGTACTTTACAATGTATTTTGGTGAAGCTGGAGCTAATGGTACTACCCAACCGCTTCTTGCAGCCGGAAAGACTTATGACATGGCTCTGTCTTTGAAAGGTAGTTTTAAACCCGGCGGCAATGCAGGTGGCGGTGGTGACGATCCGACTAAGCCGAGTGTAGACGCTTCAGTTACGGTAACTGTAACTGTTGCACACTGGACAACAACCGACGAAATCACAAAAGATTTCCAATAATTCTCGCATCCCCCTCTATTCTCTATAATTAAACAAAAGAAATATTCTCAGAAATCGGTATGTGCCCGATTGTAATCCGCATTCGGGTACATACCGATTTTAGCAAAGATAAAAAACAAGAAAGAATATCCATTATGACAGGTGACTACAAATTCCGGTTCATGCCGGGGATATTATACTCTATGTTCACACTATTGCTGTTATCAGGATGCATAGCTGAAAATAACGACGATTGTTTCAAGGGTGTCCCTCTGAAAGTGAAACTTCCTGCCGGTATTTCACAGGAAACCATCAAGGATATGAGCCTCTATGTATTTGATGATAAAGACTTGTTGCTTGACATACTCCCTGTGAACAGTACGGAACCTGTTAATCTGAATTATCCGGGTATTCCTACCCTTCATTGTGTAGCTTTGTGCAATACGCAGGACGGTACGATGCTCGTCAGCCCCCTGAAAAAGGGCGATTCATGCTCCGACGGTTTCATATCTCTGAAACCCTCTGTGCCTACAAGGGCAGGGAAGAGCACATTCACCCCTCCGGCCGATTTATTCTACGGAGAGCTTACAATAGAAAATACTTCGACGTCCGCCCGTATAGAGGAACAGGCTTTGGCTGTTTCACGGATGGTAGCGTCAATGAATATAACCGTACGCGGTCTGGAACTTCTTAGTGGAAGTGGTGGCGGCGATTATTCGCTCGTTGTGCATGAAACTGCCAGCCGGGTGGATTTTGAAGGTCATTATGGCGGTGCTCCCGCTTCCTATCAATTTTCGCCCCGTTTTGAAGCGGGGAAAGATTATAAAATTCCTCCTTTCAATCTGTTTCCTACTCTGGAAGAAAACAAAGGGCTGACCATAGATATCTATCGTAACGGTGATCTGCTTAGAAGTCTGAACACGGACAGCAGCCACCAACCCATCATCCCTGTAGTGGGACAAACCCTAAACGTGCTGTTGAATTTCAAATTGAGCGTCAGTGTAGAGGTCGAACTCACCGAATGGGGAGTAGAGACTGTCTGGAAAGAATATAATTGAATCACCGGACGGTGAATTGTACATACTGAAGATAAAGTCATAGAATATGAAGAATAACCATATATCGAATTTAAGTAAGTGGGCAATGCTTGTCGCTGCAATGATATTGCAAATATCATGTCAGCAGGACGATTCATTCTCCCCGGCTGCGGATTCTGCCATCATCAACCTGTCCGTATCTGCTGCCAATAGCGGAACGACAATGGATAATGATGATACCGCCTCGGCCATTAAGTCCCTTTGTATTCTTCAGTTCAATGCGGATGGAAATGCCTTCGGTACCTTGCGCCATGTGGGTATGGGTAAGGAGACGGCTCCGAACAGTGGAAAATACAGCGCTACACTGCTGCAAAGTGTAGACAACGATGACAAATACAAACTAGTCATCCTTGCCAACTTTCCCGGTGACGATTACGGAATCTTTTATCGTATGGGGGGGAAGAGCTATGCGGAAGTGCAGCAGGCCTGCCTGAGCGCGGAACTTATTGGAGAAAGCAATGTGCTTGAATTTACTACCGCTCAACCGTTTCCGATGTTCGGGATAGCTAAAGACGGAGCTCCCCAGATTATTACTGAGACGATGAATCTCGGCACGGTGTCATTGGTACGTGCGGTAGCGCGGGTAGATATCGGCATAGGGACAAAAAACGCCGATAACAATACCTGGAACAAAGGCGGCGTGCCGTTTGACATGACCCAGGTCCAGATATGGAAAGACGGAAAACAATACGCATATATGCCTGTAGAAAACAACTTCTCTTCTTCGGCAGGGGCATTGACAATCAACAGTCCTTCCCCTGTCGGAGGTACGGAAACAAAGATCTACGGCAGCACGTACATTACCGGTACCACTTATTGCTCAGAAAAGATCTATGTGCCTGAAGCCGATTTGCTATGGGGAGATGTATATGATACCAATCACTCCAATCGCCTCGCAATTATCGTAGGGGGAAAGTATAACGGCTCGGCGGTGGAAACGTTCTACCGCGTAGACTTCACCTACGATGAGGGGAGTAAGGACAAGATGAACATACTGCGCAACCACGTATACCAGTTTACCATCAAGAACGTGAAGGACGCGGGTTATGCCACTGCCGAACTTGCGTACACCAGCAAGCCGAAAGGCTTGGATTTCAGCGCCGGCATGATCGAGGGCTGGGTATCAAACGAAGAAACTTCCGTACCTTCCATCCTGGGATACTACCTGACTTATCAGGGATTTAATGGAGAGAATGTGGACTGGACTTACGCTGCGGGTGCCTCAAAAGTAATTCCCAAGAAGAAGTCTTATTGGGGTACTAATATATATCTTCCATTCAACTACAATAATTTTTATCAGGAAGGAAATAGTTTTTATGCTCCGAATATTTCGGGAGGACAAAACGGGAGCTTGTATGCTACGGTGGCGGATGCCTTTTCCTATGAAGGTACCTTTCCCAATCTGATGGTTTCCGGTGATGATATGGTGGATGAATCGGGTAATGAGAAGGTCCAGTGGAAGACCGGAACTACGCTGACAGCCTTTGACTTATGCCGGGATCTGGAAGAAAACGGATATGACGACTGGAGACTTCCGCGACTCTCGGAACTGGCGTTTATCTATGTGAATCAGGGAAGCTTGGAAGCATTGCGAGGCTTCACACCGTTGTCCGGGACTTATTGGTGCGGGAGCGAGTATCTGGTACCCAATGCTACAGACGACCAACGGAAAAAGTCCGCTTGGGCATGGGCTGTCGATTTTACTCCTACTACCGGATACGCATCGTGGCATCAGAAAACAGAAACATTGAAAATCCGTTGCGTACGTCAGCAACAGGATAAACAGAATTTTAGTAAAAAGTGATTGAAACGATATACAAAGATGAATATGGATACAAACAAGAAATATACCTTGCCCCGGGCAATCCTCCTGACAGCCTTCTCTTTACTTCTGGCCGGAGCCTGTGACAACCATATCTATGACGGACCGGAGTCGGATACTCCGGCAAAGGAGGTTTCTCTGAACTTCAACGCGTCCATAGAAAAGACAGAGCCCGTTCAATCAAGAAATTTTATACCCACAAATGATTTTACCGGAAATTCCTATTCCTTTGGAATGTCCGTCACTAAAAGTGATAACGGGAATGAAATTTTCAAGGGATCATCCGACATGACAGCGACAATGAAGCGCACCGACTCCTCTGCACCGTGGAATTGGTCTTTCATTGACAATTCAACTCATTCAAGTGTCACTCCCGTGGGGTCGGAAGGTAAAGCGTTAAAAGTGGTTGCTTACTATCCGCCTGTCCCATCCGCTACCAAGGATGTCTATACGAATGGCATCCCGTTTGATTTCTCCGTCAGGACCGGTCTCCAACAGACGGATCTGCTCTACAATACCGAGACCATCTATCCGTTCGCTCCATCTGATAAACCGGTGGTAACTATTCCTTTACACTTCCGGCATGCCTATACGTGGATCGTTCTTAACATCACGAAATATGTGGATAAAGGACCGGAGTTCAGGCTGAGCAGTGTTTCCCTGGATAACCTGGGGGGAGGCTGGATTAAAAACAAAGGAGCTATTGACCCGGAAACAGGGTTGGTAAAGGATGGAGCTACCGCCGGTCCGATAGGAGTAACCGTAAACCCTGCTGCGGTATTGTCCACTACGAAGGTTCTCACCTACCAGTTTCTGGTTCCCTCGTTCATGGATTCCAAAGTCGGTGACGGCGACCTACTCATCATATTGAATGTCAATGGAATTAATGAGCTGTTTACGCTGAGTAAGCTCTATCTTAACAAAAGTGACGATGGTAAGTCGTTCGGTTTCAGACAGGGATATAAAAACACGTATAATCTGGTCTATAATAACTCCGCTCTGAGTTTAAGTATTCAGAGCTGGAGTTCAGAGGTAATTAATGGTGGTTTTGGAGATGATATAACGCCTCCCTCCGCAGATAACTATAGATGGATAGATTTTTCAAATATAGAGAAATTTCCAGTTCCTAACGGATATTATTGGCCGAAAGCCCTTATTCCGGGCAATTCATATCAGACTATATATCCTCCAAAACCTACCTCTTTAACCGTCGGTGAGCATCTGTTCGAAAACTACCTTACTACTGTGGCCTATGGCGGTAACGGAGATTATGTGCATGTTAATGCACCAGCCCCCGAAACACTGCCCACGGACGGTCTAAAGATTACGGATGATATAAACGTCTATACAAACGAAAGAGCTTATCCGGTAATTCAGATAACCAAAAATGATGTCTCCGTTATGCCTGTTCCGTGGGAAAATGAAAACGGAGAGTTGGTTGCGAAAGAACTTTGCAGAAAATATAACGGGGGTGGTTTTCATGACTGGAGACTTCCGAGAGCTACAGAGTTACGGGCGGTATTGGTACTGGTATCGGCTAATGGAGGTACATATGCAGATTTGAACTTTGGAAGTGATGCGAATCGAAATAAACCATACTGGACCGGTACGGAAGTAACTGAAAGCGAAGCATGGGGCATGTCTTTTGACTATGGAAGTGCTGTTGTGAATACTAAGTTGGTGCTATCTCCGTACGATAAGAAAACGACGGGTTCTGTGCGCTGTGTCCGTGATGCTTCATAAGTAATGATATTATAACAATATACAAATGAACGATATTATCATGATAAAAAAAATAATTCCGGTATGTTTCGCCTGCCTGGCCTTAGGGGGATGCACGGAGGACAGCCTGTTGCCGGACCCGGGAACAGCTTCATCCCCGGAACCGGTGACCGTGAAGCTCACCCTGGGCATAGATGGTTATAATACCTCGTCCGACGGGAAAACACGTGCGGAAGAAATGCCCCCTGTGCTTAGGATGTCTTCGCCGGATATGGATGTGGAACTTGTGGCGACACCTGCCGTCACAAGGGCAGCTTCGTCTCCTGCCGTGACTATTGCTGAAGATTATGCCGTTTATTCGTACATGGGCTTCCAGTTTGACGGAACACTACCGGACGGAACACTGCTGGAAAAGAAATATTTTACTTCTCCGGACGGCTCCATCAAGACAGATGAGGTGGAGATTAAATCTACAGGAGGGAAGAAAAACATGATTGTGGTTTTGGCCAACGTCAATGAGAGTGACTTTAGCAGTATAACAGTAGGCAGTTCCACCTATGCGGATTTACAGAAACTCTGTATGACACGGGTGGCGGATAATGATACTATTTTCCCCAGAAAAAAGCTGACACTGACAAAGGACGGTGTCCCGCTACAGGAAAACGGAAAGGACATGGAAAGAACAGGAATCGTCATGTGCGGCCAGGTTGCCGCTGAAATCTCTACGGGCAAACAGCTATACGTCTCTTTGAAGCGCACCGTGGCAAGAGTGCAATTCAATATAACAACCACTTTTAAACATTTTATAGACGTTCCGCATACGTGGGAGGTAGACTTGATGAACATTCCCACGCAGAGTTATTATAATGTGATTGGAAGAAAAGCCGTTTTCCCTTCAGTGGATTTGACCAGAACCGACTTTTTTTGGTCTGAAAACCTCGCTGAGAAGACAACCATTGCAAATCCTGTGATTAATACGGAGCCTGTATACATCCCGGTCAATCTCCAGCAGAGCGTACCGACCTCTACGCAGAGTACCCGTCGCGATAACTCACCGAAGGGCGGTACTTACCTTCAAATTATAGGACTGGAGAATAAGCAGATCGCTGGTATCCCGGATTTGCATATTGTAAAAGATTTCTCTATCTACCAGTTGTTTTTGGGAAAGAACTTCACGACTGATTTCAGCGTGTACCCCAATTACGACCTGACTTACAACATTGTCCTGAAAGGAAATAGCGAGGAAGACACCAATGTAGTCCGTTTGATACCGGGCTATTTCTCGGGAGAACTTACAGCATACGATGCAAATGGTAATCGCTTGCCGTCGGTCACTGACGCGAATGCCGTTAAATGGAAATACCCGAACAAGATGGAGGTTTACTTTTCGGACGGATACTATCCGGTGGGAGGTTCGTCCGGCACCACAACGCCGGGAGCAACGAACCTGAAATGGTATGCGGGGTCGGCGCCACTCAACAAACGGGAAGCCACTTCGTTGACGGACGGACCTGCGAATACCGCACGATTGCAAGCCTCCGGCGTTCCTTGGGAAGACTATGCGGCTGCCCATACCTGCTACCGCGGACTGAATGGATACGACCAGGGGAAACCGGCCGGTGATATCCTGTGGTATCTTCCTTCTATCGGCGAGTTGATAGGAACCTGGATTTCCTCTTCAAGTACGGCAAGCCAGTTGAGTGCCGGTTACTGGTCGTCTACCGCCTGTCCGGATGCCGATGAGGCCTTTGTAATCACGAATGAAGGGAAGGTGTACTCCGACGCTGTCGGCAATACGCATGCCGTCAGAGGTTTCCAGGATCCGGTCAAAGCCAGTCATGCGAGCAATTAGCGATAAGTAAACGAAATGCAACCTAATAAGAAATAAAGATGATGAGTTTCAAGACCTGTTCCATTCTATGGATCGTTTTATTCTGCTTCGGCCTTCCTTCGGGAGTTTTTGGGCAGTATATCCAGAAAGAGACTATCGGCGGAAAAACGTATGCCGTTATTTATGCGGAAGGACTGGCTGGAGCCGCCCAATGGGGAAGCGGAGTAAAGATAATGCGGAACAACGCTACCATCCGGCATCAGGTTTCCAAAGGAAACGGTGGAAACTTGAGCGTCAATGACAGAATACCGTTTCGCTTTATTGTGGCACCCACGGATGTGGGAAGCAATGATAAGAATTGGATGGCAGTGCAAGGAGTAAATGATGGCGGGCAGGATGATAATCCGGATTTTGCCACCACTGCAAATACAGGGTGCCGTTGGTATGGTACTGCCGGCGCACCGGGTGAAGGGCGCAAATGGCGTGTTCCCACTCAACGCGAGCTGCAACTGATGTGGATGTTTCGTGAAGCCATTGGGGCGATATATAAGGACAAACCGATGGAAGAAACCGGCAGGACGAAAAGATACTGGTCTTCCACTGAAAAGGGGGCAACAGATGCTTGGTTTTTTGATTTTACATCGGGGAAACCTTACTGTGATATCCAGGCTAAAAGTACGGCGAACGGTATGGTGAGATGTGTAAGTGATTATTAACCCAATGACAAAATGTAACATGAGAATTCCGGAATTAGTGTTCGACAAGGAAGGTGAAAACCTGTATCATATCTACCTGTTTTTCATCGAAGATAAGTGGTGGTGCTTCGGCCATTCCGCCCATTACCTGAGTATGATCTATCCGCAGCTGGAGGCTGTCAATGCAAAGAGTGAAGGTCCTGCCGAATCCATACCTTGTGTATATGTACCGGAGCGCTACCTGGTAAATCTTACCGACCGCTATGACACGCTGGTTTCGGACACATGCCTGCAGGTAAGTCCTCCGCCTGCCGTTTATAGTTACCGGAAAGAATATGACAATTGGTGTACACAACTAACTGTCTGTTAATATAAACTCCTTATATTGAAATATCAATGAGACAAATTGTACGATATTGCTTATTGTCCTTTTTCCTGCTGCTTGCAGGCAGTCTGACGACCCGTCTGCGGGCGCAGTTCTATTCAGTACAGACCAATACGCTGAAATTGGCCACTACCACCTTCAACGCCGAGGGCAGCATGATGCTGAGTACCCACTGGACGCTGAACCTGGGCTTTTCCTATAATCCGTGGAATTTCAGCGACACGCGGAAGATCAGGCACTTCCTGCTGGAACCGGGCGCACGCTATTGGTTCTGGCAAACTTATGCCGGTAGCTTTATCAGCATGTATGCCATGGGAGCGCGCTACAACGTGGCGTGGGACGGACTGCTGGATGGTAAATATCGTTATCAGGGCTGGGGCTATGGTGCGGGAATGACCTACGGGCGTTCGTGGTTGCTGGGCAAACGCTGGAATATGGAAGTGGAAGCAGGTTTGGGACTGTTGATAACCCCCTACACGAAATATCGTTGCGAACACTGCGGTGACAAGGTGAAGTCGGGCACTTATTTTCTTCCGACACCCAAGCTGGCATTTAATCTTGTTTATTTATTCTGAGGTTGATCCTTATCGTCAACCCATGGATGTATGAAGAGTACTAAAAGTTTCTATATTCTGTTCCTGATCATGCTTGTCACCGCATGCTCTCCATTCGGCAGGCTCTACAAAGAGCAACCGAGGGTGACGCTTGCATTGCCCGCCGCGCGGAAGAGTCCGCCGAAGCGTCCGGTGGTGGTAAAACATGACTCGGTTATCTCCACCCCGTCTTCGAACTTCGTCTTTGTCACTTCCAGACCGGGTGTGTCCATGGAATGGGACAGTATCCATAAAGAGAACCTGACTACCATGGCATTGGATGAAATTGTGATCTCTGCCAGTACCACCCGCAACACGGCGGAACGCAACGGGCTGATTGACGTTGAATTTGTAGTAACGGTGCCCCGCGCCTTGCAACAGGACAACTGGATGGTGAATGTCCGTCCGGTTCTGATGCGGGGAGATACGCCCGATTCCCTGAAAGAACTGCGCTTCACCGGACAACGGTTTCGCGAGTTGCAGGAGCGCGACTACCGGCGTTATGACCGTTTTCTTGAAAAGATTATCCCGGACTCGGTCAATTTCTACCGTACCTATGTCGACTATCGCTCCTTCGAGCGCTATCTGGAACGCCTGAAATGGTATAAACGAGGCTTGGAGAAACGCTGGGCGATACAGGACGCCAGGAAACGGCGTCCCGACCCGTTGCTGCTGCGTTTTGAGATGTTCAACCGTCAGGCTGCCGAACGAGACAGCCTGCTGAAAGACCGCATGCTGGAGAACTCGTACCGGATGATCACACGCCAGTGGTGGCAGTATGACCGTGCCTTGGCACGGGTGAACGACACGCTGCAATATCAAAGCAAATACCTGCTGGAACGCTTCCGCTTCTTCAACGAGAAATGGGCGAATTATGCCCGAAGCCTGAAGGATGATTCCCTCACCCGTGCGGAAAATGCCAAAGCGCGTGCGGAAGCATTGATTGCCCGTAAAAGCTACTTCCATGACCGGGCGTTGAGTGCCGCCGCCTGGCAGGCGGAACGCGGATTCAACCGGATACATGAAATAGGAGCGGAACCGGGAGCACGTATCTACTCTCCCCGCTTTGATTATTTCAATGAAAAGATGGAACAGCTGGACGCCGGCCTTTACCGGTATTACCGCATCAGGGGCGCGCGTGCCGAAAAGAAGGAAAACCTGAAATTCCTGCGTGCTTTCCTTGCAGGGAAGGACACGACGCACCTCAACCGTGAGCAACTCACGGAAAAATATATCCGCCGTTATGAGAAAGTAAGGGATTTCCTCCCGATGTTCCATTACCGCCGTCCGGACCTGGACACTCTGCCTCCTTCGTGGATCACGGAGACGCAATATCAGGAGAGGCCGGTACGGCCGGATACGGCACAGACGCGTAAGCTCCTGCTGTCGCAGTTCTCGAAAGAAGAAATATACGCATATTATGAATCGCACGCACAGGGAATGCCCGACAGGGGACCCGCCGGATTTTTCCGTGGATTGTCGCCTTTATTGACTTATCACCGCATTCTGCCCGACTCGATGCAGCGACGTACTCCCGGACCTAAGGCATTCAGGAATTTAGAGCGCAGCCGGGTGGACTCGGCAGCTACGGTTGACCGCTACATGCGTCGTTACGAAACCCTGCGGTCAGCTTATCCGCAGTACCGTCTGAAACGTGAATTGTATAATATCAATCCGCCCGCCCTTCGTCATGCCGCCAGGCAGGCAGGCTATGGAGAACGGATAGCGCGCATCAATTCGCTCGATTCTACTGCTCTGGTAAAAATGTTCTATAAAACGCAGAAGATTGCCCGCAATGAGGCTCGCAAAGCGATGAAAGACGAGAAATACCGTGATATTGTCCGTTTTCCGTTCAACCCGGAAGCTAAACTCGACACTGTGATTTATGCCGCCGACCAGGTACGCTTTCTCTATTCGCAGAAAGTGCCCGCGGATGAAAACTCGGCGCGCATGAAGGTCTATGTGGTGGGCAATGTGCTGAACAGCAACGGTAGCGAATACCCGCTTCCCAAATCGGATACGCTGACTTTTCTGGTGAGTTCGATGACGAAGTTCGTTGACAAGACTCCCCGCTTTGTGCGTAAAATCGTCACCCGCGACGCGGAAGCGAATGCCAGTGTGAATTTTTATTTTCCCAAAAACCGTTTTAGTCTGGATGAATCCATCGATGTGAACCGGAAGGGAGTGAAACAGGTGCGCGATCTTACCCTGGCGCTGATGACCGATCCGGTGTACATCATAGACAGCCTGACACTCTTTGCCACCTCTTCTCCGGAAGGTAACTGGCGCGTCAACGGAGAGATAGCCCGGAAACGTGCTGAATCTATCCGTAACATTCTGGTGCGTGACTTCACGCAACTGTATGATTCCCTGTCTGTCGGTGCCGCCATGGAGATAGACGATGCGGGCAATATCCGGAAACGGGAGGTGAAAGACGAGATCCCGAACCTGCCGCAACTGATAAAAGTGCGTACCATTCCTGAAGGATGGGACAAATTGCGACACCTGATCATGGAAGATGAGCATTTTGTCGGTGACAGGGGCGCCGTCTTGCGGATCATAGATAAGGAGGCGGACCCCGACCGGCGTGAATGGCTGATCAAGAGCCGGTATAAGGCAGAGTATGCCTACATGTTCGACAAGCTCTACCCGTCCGTACGTGCGGTGGACTTCCGCTTTACCCTTTCCCGCCGGGGCATGCAGCAGGATACGGTGTATACCACTGAGCCGGATACGGCGTATGCACGGGGAGTGGAGTGTCTGGAGAAACGCAAATATGCGCAGGCACTGGAAATTCTGCGTCCGTACGAGGACATGAATACGGCCATTGCCTATATGTCGCAGGGATATGACAAAGCCGCTTTGCGGATATTCGGTAATTTGCCTCAGACAGCCGATGTCAAGTACATGCAGGCCATTCTTCAGGCACGTCTGGGGGATGAAGAACAGGCGGTACGGCTATTGCTCAGTGCAGTGGATATGGACGAAAAAATGAAATTCCGCGCGAACCTTGACCCTGAACTGTCTGCACTGGTGAAGAAATACGATCTCTTCAAGGAAGAGGATGATTGGTAATTGGAAAGAGTGAAACAGATGAATCTGGTTTGTCATTGATAATATTAAAAACTAAAAGGATGAATAAGAAAGAATTGATTCAAGAGGTCGCTATTCGTAGCGGCATGTCACAGGCAGATGTGGAAAGGGTCTTAAACCATATCACCGACACCGTCAGAGACAGTTTGCATAATGAAGAGTCCGTAACACTTGTGGGATTTGGAAGTTTCCGGGTACAGGAACGTGCGTCACGCGCGGGGTATAATCCGTCAGCCGGTCAGAAAATGCAGATTCCCGCAAAGAAGATTGTTAAATTCAGACCGGGTAAGGCGCTGGAAATTTAAACATGATTTTATATAATAGTATATGGGCGAAGGCCTTTTTAAATAAGAAGAAGTATTATTTCATGCTTTTCGGATGCTGTTTTACCCGTTACAAATATTTGGAAGCATGGGAGGATATGGAACTTCGTATTCATGAGAGGCAATATCTCGAATGTTTTTTGTTGGCGTTGTTGCCTGCGTTGGTTCTTTCCCTGTGGCTTTCATGGTGGTTCATGTTATTGGCATTTGTTAATTATCATCTGCTTTATTGGATAGAGAGATGGTTCGGGCACCATTCTTCATTTGATTGGGAAGCGTTGGAGCATTGTGGCGATTCGCTTTATTTGAGGAAACGGAAATTTTGTGCCTGGATGAAGTGGTATGGTAAAAAAACGCTGCCGCCTTCCGAATGGGATGACTAAATAATTCTCTTGTTATATGTTAGTTGCTGTGAAGCAACTCATTGCCCCAGAATCCATATCCTTTGCCATTCTTTGATATAAAGGAATGGATTTATGGATTCACTGCCTGTGAAGGTAGACTATTGTTTGTTTTGTTTGTGTGGTGCGCCTCTTTCCCGGTGGGGAAAAGGCGCACTTTTTTTGTTAAATGTATGTTCACAGGAATCGACAAATGCGCAAAGGACCAGAATAGGTTAAGGTAAGTTTGTGCATTGTTTGCCATGTGGGCAGAAGTGATGATGATACCTTTTATATAGGTTGAACTTTGGTCGGATAGCAGTGAAATACAATCTGTATATGGCTGGAGCTTTTGAACAAGTTCTTTCTGTTTGGTGCGATAGGCGTGCTAACAAATGATAATAATTGAACTTCTATTGAAAAATATAGAATAAAAACATCGTTATCTAATTTATTGTGTTACCTTTGTTCCCAGAGTTTGAGTTACGAATCATTATTGTGCAGTTCTTCTTTTTAATATATTATTAGTAAGTAGTCCTCTTCTGTAATTATCCTCCTCACTCCAAATTAGTATTTATTTTAATAAAATTTTTAGATGAACATTTACATTTCAGGTTTAAGCTATGGCACAACTGATGCCGACTTAACAAATTTATTTGCAGAGTTTGGAGAAGTTTCTTCAGCCAAAGTTATTTTTGATAGAGAGACTGGCAGATCCAGAGGATTCGCTTTCGTAGAAATGACGAACGATGGAGAAGGACAAAAGGCAATTGATGAACTGAATGGAGTTGAATACGACCAGAAGGTTATTTCAGTAAGCGTTGCACGCCCTCGTACTGAAAGACCGTCAAACGGTGGAGGCCGTGGTGGTTATAATAACTCTAGAAGATATTAATATCCAGATAAAAGCAGAAGATTCTGTCTTCTGCTTTTATTTAAAAACTGTTTCCGTTTCATGATTTAACGGAGGAATCTCTACTGAATAGGGAGGACGAAAAATCATTTTACATTTAAGTTCTGCTAATTCTGGCTCTTCTATGCAAAATTAGGAATTTCTAATCCTGTACTTTCCATTCTGAAAATAGATTTATTAGGCTTTTTTGTAATACAATACTCCTGAAATAGTCAGGAGCAAATAGTTTAATAAATTATCCAATAAGGTAAATCGTTAGTGGCAGGCTAGTATTGAGTACTTGGATAAAGTATACTCACTTCTGTCTATCTGTTTTGCCCATACAAAATAAAACATATGAAATCGTTCTTTATAGGAAATATTGAAATTAAAACACCTGTTATACAAGGTGGAATGGGAGTAGGAATCTCACTGTCCGGTTTGGCATCTGCAGTAGCAAATGAAGGCGGAGTAGGGGTTATATCATGTGCGGGTTTAGGATTGTTATACCCCAAAGGAAAGGGCACCTATCCGGAGAAATGTATAAGCGGACTGAGAGAGGAAATTCGCAAGGCACGTACAAAAACAAAAGGTATAATCGGAGTAAACGTCATGGTTGCCTTATCTAATTATGCCGATATGGTGCGTACTGCGATTGAGGAAGAGATTGACGTGGTATTTTCAGGTGCGGGACTTCCGCTCGATTTGCCATCATACCTGCCCTCGGGAAGTGTTACAAAATTGGTTCCTATCGTATCTTCTTCAAGAGCAGCGAAAATTATTTGTGACAAGTGGCAAAAGAACTATAACTATCTGCCCGATGCAATCGTGGTAGAAGGACCTAAAGCCGGTGGGCATTTAGGATTTAAAAAGGAACAAATACAGGATCAGCATTATGCTTTGGAAGCATTGATTCCGGAAGTGGTAATGATTGCATCCAGCTATAAAGAACAGAAACAAATTCCGGTGATTGCAGCCGGAGGGATTTCAACAGGTGAGGATATAGCGCATTTTATGGAACTGGGAGCTTCAGGTGTGCAGATGGGAAGCATTTTTGTAACTACTCTTGAATGTGATGCTTCAGAAACATTTAAAGAAGTATATATTCATTCCAAATCTGAAGATGTTCTTATTATTGAAAGTCCTGTCGGGATGCCGGGACGGGCTATTGATGGAGAATTTATTCACAATGTGAATAATGGTTTGGAGAGACCTAAGAACTGTTCGTTCCATTGTATCAAGACCTGTGACTACACAAAAAGTCCCTACTGCATTATCAAGGCTTTATATAATGCAGCTAGAGGAAATATGAAAAAAGGATATGCATTTGCCGGTAGCAATGCCTTTCTCGCAGAAAAGATTAGTAGCGTAAAAGAAGTAATGGCTACATTGGAACGCGAGTTTTTCTTGGCAACCCATAAACTGGCTTAATTAGGAGGACTTTGCATTTCCATTCCGGATTTGTTTGCGTCTTTCAATCTATAAAAACAAAATCGCTGTTTCAATACAGTATAAATAACAATTATGACATTTAAAGAATTAAATATAACCGAACCGATTTTAAAAGCTATTGAAGAAAAAGGATATGCCGTACCCACTCCTATACAAGAGAAAGCAATTCCGCCTGCATTAGCAAAAAGGGATATACTGGGCTGTGCGCAGACGGGAACCGGGAAGACTGCTTCATTTGCAATCCCTATTATCCAGCATTTGCAGATGAATAAAGAGCTGACGAAACGTCAGGGAATTAAAGCTTTGATCTTGACACCTACCCGTGAACTTGCATTGCAGATCAGTGAATGTATTAACGACTATGCCAAATATACCCGGGTACGTCACGGAGTTATCTTCGGAGGAGTGAATCAGCGCCCGCAAGTGGATATGTTACACAAAGGAATTGATATTCTCGTTGCTACCCCCGGACGTTTACTCGACTTGATGAATCAGGGGCATGTACATTTAGATAGTATCCGGCATTTCGTACTTGATGAAGCAGACCGTATGCTTGATATGGGATTTATTCACGATATCAAACGGATATTACCAAAACTTCCGAAAGAAAAGCAGACTTTGTTTTTCTCGGCTACAATGCCTGATACGATTATTTCTCTAACTAACTCTCTGTTGAAGAATCCTGTGCGAATCAGTATAACTCCGAAATCATCGACTGTGGATTCTATTGAGCAGATGGTCTATTTTGTAGAGAAAAAGGAGAAGAGCCAGTTGTTGATTTCGATTTTACAGAAGTCGGAAGATCAATCGGTACTGGTATTCTCACGTACGAAGCATAATGCGGATAAGATCGTCAAAATATTGGGCAAGGCAGGGATTGGCAGTCAGGCTATTCATGGAAATAAAAGTCAGGCGGCACGACAGTCGGCATTGGGCAATTTTAAGTCCGGGAAAACACGTGTGATGATCGCTACTGATATTGCTGCCAGAGGTATTGATATCAATGAGCTACCTTTGGTGATTAACTATGATCTTCCCGATGTACCGGAAACGTATGTCCATCGTATCGGACGTACCGGAAGAGCTGGAAACACTGGGACGGCACTTACATTCTGTTCGCAGGAAGAGCGTAAGCTGATTAATGATATTCAGAAATTGACAGGAAAAAAACTGAATAAAGCTGATTATGTAATCTAGAGATCGGTTTTATTGCATTATTCATTCATATCTAGTATAAATAAAAAATAAGTTCTATGGCAAAATCCATGACAGTTGGTAAACGTGAAAATGAAAAGAAGAGACTCGCTAAGCGGGAAGAGAAACAAAAAAGAAAAGAAGACAGGAAGTCATCTAACAGGGGCAGTAGCCTTGATGATATGATTGCTTATGTAGACGAGAACGGGATGATTACTTCAACTCCTCCGGCAAATAATACAAAGAGAGAAGAAATTAATGCCGAGGAAATCATTATTGCCACTCCTAAAAAGGGAAAAGAGGAACCGGTTATTTTAAGAGGAAGAGTCGAATTCTTTAATACATCAAAAGGATATGGCTTTATTAAAGATCTTTCTGGTGTTGAGAAGTATTTTTTTCATGTGAACAATGTGGTTACCGCAATTTCGGAGAATGACATTGTGACGTTTGATCTGGAACGTGGACAAAAAGGGATGAATGCAATTAATATTTGTCTGGAAAATAAACTGAAACCGGAAGATACGGTTAAAGCCGATCCTGTATAAAAACATGGATTTATATTCTGCTTGTGTAATCGTGTATAAACAAAGATATTCAATTGATATATGAAAAAAGGTAATGTAATGCGTGAGTTTGTTTCTTCCAGCCAAGTGATGGAGAATGCAATCAAAGAGTATAAAAAAAGTGTAGGTAAGGTAGTATTGGTTGCCATTACTCCACGAACTACCATTGAACTTCCTGCGCATTTAACCCAGGCAGAAATAGACGCTCGAGTAGAGGTTTATAAAAAACTACATAGTTCAAAAGTGTAGCTGCTTGTACTACGGAAGTAGGTGCAAAATGGACAAGACAAAAATCCCTTGAATTTTTAAAGTTCAAGGGATTTTTGTTATTGGTCTATTGGCGTGTCTTGAATTGACGGGGAGCCATGTCCCCTATGCTGTTCAATGATTCTCACAATATTGTTTCATTGGTATTGACTTAGATATTCCATTTCTATAACTTACTTGTTTTCTTCCTTTTCTCATGGATTGAATATGTTAAAACTTCTGCAATCTGAGATACATTTGCTTGCAGAAGTGTTTTAACCCCGTATTCATCAAAAGACAGTTGTATGTATATTCAGAAGATTCTATTAGTAGTGACGGGAACCGGGACTTATGCGAATAGTGGCCTGGCAACCGGATTATGGCTTAGTGAGTTTACTCACATCTATCATTGTGCCGGAGAAAGAGGATATGAAATGACGATAGCCAGTCCCGAAGGAGGAAATACGCCTGTTGATCCTGAGAGTTTAAAACCAGTCGTTCTGGATAAGATATCCAGGGAGTATTGGGAGAATCCTGAGTTCAGAGAAATGCTGCGTCATGCCAAAAAACTGGATGATGTTCGGGAGCAGCTATTCGATTGTATTTATTTGGCTGGCGGACACGGAACCATGTACGACTTTCCGGATAATGCCGTTTTGCAGGCAATCATTACGGAACATGATGAAAACAACAAGATAGTGGCTGCAATCTGTCATGGAGTAAGCGGACTGTTGAATGTCAAATCATCCAATGGTGAATATCTGATTAAAGGCAAAGAAATAACAGGGTTCAGTTGGCTGGAAGAAAGCCTTGCCAATCGGAAGAAAGAAGTTCCTTTCAATCTTGAAGCATCACTCAAAGCGAGAGGGGCCAACTATCAAAAGGCATTGATACCTATGACCTCAAAAGTAATTGTTGACAATAATCTGGTGACGGGACAAAATCCGTTTAGCTCTAAAGAAATGGCGGAGGTTGTGCTGCAACAGTTGCATGAGAGGGAGATGACAGACCTGTGAAAGAATGAGATATCTATAAAATATAAACTAATGATTAAGCCTATGAATTTAGATGAAGTACTCCAGTATCGCCGCTCTGTGCGTGTGTATGATAAAATGAAACCGATAGATACGGAGAAGGTGAAACATTGTCTGGAACTGGCAACACTGGCTCCCAACAGTTCGAATATGCAGTTGTGGGAATTCTATCACATCACACAGCCTGAACTGTTGGCGAAAGTTTCGAGAGCCTGCCTCGACCAGAAATCGACAGCCACTGCACCGGAAGTGGTGGTTTTCGTGGTCCGCCGGGATGTCTACAGGAAGCGTGCGCGGTTTGTACTTGACTTTGAACGGGATAACATTCATCGCAACAGCCCGAAAGAACGTCAGGCAAAACGAATCAAAGACCGTGAATTGTATTACGGAATATTAATGCCATTTGTGTATGCCCGCTTCTTGGGGCTTCTGGGGCTGTTCAGGAAGCTGTTGGCTAATATTATCAGCATTTTCCGTCCGATGATGCTCGAAGTGTCCGAGAATGATATGCGTGTGGTTGCCCATAAGTCCTGTGCGCTTGCTGCCCAGACATTTATGATTGCGATGGCGAACGAAGGGTATGATACTTGTCCATTGGAGGGGCTGGACAGCCGTCGGCTAAAAAGAGTGCTGAAGCTACCGCATGGTGCCGAAGTAAATATGGTTATCCCCTGCGGAATACGGGATGGGAATAAAGGTATTTGGGGTGAACGGTGCAGAGTGCCGTTTGATGAAGTTTATCGAAAGATTTCTTCTTCTTGATTTTCGAAGTGCTGACGAACTGTACTTACCTGCAAATAAGCAATTATCATAATTGAAATGATTTCACTAGTGTCCCAATTTTAATGGGACACTAGTGTCTTGTCTCATATTCTGACAGATTATAATGGTCAATGCTTATATTATATAAGAACGACTACACTGACTGGATTCCTGTATTACCCTTAGTTCGGACTATATGTTTGATACTCCTCCGAACAGTACTCCACTTCGGGAATATCGCAAATGGTCGTACAGGTCCATAGCTGGCGAGTATAATCAAGAGCGATACTAATGCCGTGATAAGCAGCCAACCGTAGATTTCTTTCATAGAGACAACGAGAGCCTGCGTCTGCACCATTCCATAAAGTTGACCGATAGGCACATGGTCTATGGCAGGATTGAAATCTACGATATTTGAACTGAGTAGTGAAGCGTTTTTAGCCATTGTATGTCTTAGGAATTCCCCAATGAGTGCCGGCCCGAGTGTCGCTCCCATAACCGCTCCTGTGAATCCGTTGATGGTAAGGGCCTGTGGAAATACCTGAAATGGAAGTCCGCTCTGTACAATTGAGGTAAGGAAAACAATGGAGATTATCACGGATGCGGCACCACGAAAAAACAGCGGAATGAAAAGCATCTCTTTCTCAATGCCATAATCTATGAAGAAATAGAAACAGGCAAGGTAACAGGCAGCAAGGACAAATGCTATTGCCGCCATGGTCTTGTACCTCCATTTACGTAGTGCGAAGGTGAAATATGTGAACGCACACCCGGCGATGATTCCAGCGAAAACATACCAGTTCAAGTCGATCAGATTGGTTTCATCAAATCCGAGTATATTTGCTGCATAACTGTGTTCAAACACATGTTCAGTGGCAATCAGGGTGAAGAAAACGAGGTAGATGCCCGTTGCTCGTATCACGTTGTGGTTTCTCATCGCCCTGAATGATATGTAGGGATGGTGAAGGAATGTAGCTCTCCACAGGTTTATGCCGAGACAGGCAAGCCCGATAACTGTTGCACCTCTTATCTCCGTGGCATCCCACCAGTCATAGAAATTGCCATAGACGCAGATGAAAGTAAAACAAAGCATGAATCCCGCCCATAAGATTGCGCCTATCCAGTCGATGCCGAGCAAAGGAATGAACATTGGCCCGCGTACAGGCTTCACTAATATCATAACCAGCAGTACCATTAGGGCGAGCAGTCCGGTCATAATCCAGTGCATATATTCCCATTGCGAGAAGAATATAATATAGACGGTGGTGATACCGTTCAATTGTATTACGCTGTCAACTATTATATAGACGTAGCAAAAGAATATCGCCATGTCACGTACAGGAGTCAGCCATAACTGTATTGTGGAGTTACAGGCAAGTGTGGCCTGCATCCTGAACCATCCCGCCACGAAACAAGTGCCGACAAGCAACGGTACACTTGTTGTGTGGGCACATATAATATTGGCAACTATCAGGACTATACCTGAAGTAACCAACTGGGTTCGGGTAGAGAAACGGAACTTGATGCGGAACATGACGGCAAAATTGATGGCCAACCCTATCAGTGAGGCATAGCCTGCCATGAGAATATCCTCTTGCATAAGTGCCGTACTACCTACCATGTCAGATGCGGCGGCAAGATAAACTCCGCTTGAGAACTGGATTATCAGTACAAAAAGAATAAACAGATACGGCTTTAGCTGTCGTGGAATGAAATTGGGAACATCCGGAATGTCGAATGGTCCCTGTGGAACGTGCCAGTCTGCCATATCAATACTTTACGTAACATTCCACATTCATACCAGTACGGAGCCGTTCCATATCTTCCGGCTTGTTGTCTTCCGTAAATTCAATCCTTACGGGTATTCGCTGACGCACCTTTACGAAATTTCCGGCTGAATTGTCCTGCGGGATCAGTGAAAGTGAAGCACCGGTAGCTGTAGAGATTGATCGGATATTTCCGTTGAAAAGAACTCCCGGGATAGCATCCACCCTTATTTCCACCTTACTTCCGGGAACTATGTGGTGGAGTTGAGTTTCCTTATAGTTGGCGGCAACCCACACGTCGCCTGATTCAATAATATCAAGCAGTGTTTGGCCCGGTTGTACGAGTTGACCGACCTGTATCTCCTTACGTGAAGTGTAGCCGTTGCACGGGGCGGTAATTATAGTGTAGCTGAGATTAAGTTCTGCAGTTTCAAGGAGAGCTTTGGCAAGTTCAATTCCTGCTTCTGACTGCGATATGCGTTGACGGTTGACATCGACGACTGATGAGGTTGCCGAACGTTGCCTCACAAGCATTTCGTATCGGGCTTTTTTTACCCCATAGTCCGTCTTGGCACCATCATACTGCTGGCGGGTGACGGCATCCTGTGCCAATAGTTTTTCGTATCGGGCCAAATCTGTAGCTGCATTATCCATCAGCACTTTGGCTTCAGTGATAGATGCCTCATTGACGGCTACATTTGCCGAAGCTGATACAACTGTCCGGTCAGCGACACCGCGTCCGGCGAGGGCATTCTGGTAATCTGCGTTTGCACGGGCTACATTAAGGCGCATATCGGCATCGTCAATTATCACAAGTGTGTCCCCTTTCTTAACCTTCTCATATTCTTTGAAACGGATTTCTTTGATGTAACCTTGTACGCGGCTATTGAGGGGCACTATCTGCCGACGCACCTGCGCATTGTCGGTAAATTCTACATTGCCAAGGTGAATGAACTTGCTGCCGACCCACAATGCTGCGACAGCGATTACTGCGATGGTGATGATATAAGAAAGTATCTTTTTGCTACGGTGTTTCATATTTTTCCGGTGGTGAATAAAAGTTTATAATAATAGTAGATGATGTTTATACGAGCGTTAACCAGCTGCTTCTCCGCATCGAGTTTTGCATTGGCCGCGTCGAGCATATCGGTAATCAATGCCATATCTGCCGAGTATCGCGTAGAAATCGTGCGGTAATTTCGTTCGGCAAGCTCTGCGCTTTTCCGTTGGTTCTGTAGCTCTTCATAGGCCTCTAAATAGTGTATATGGTCGGCTCTTACAGCAAGCGAGACACTTTCACGTGTGGCGGCAAGTTCTTCTATTGTCCTTTGTGTGGCAGCACGGCTCTTTGCCAAAGACTTGTTGCTTTTATATAGTGAGGAAATGTTGTAGCTGACCCCGACCCCGATATACCAATAGCTTAAGTTGCGATTGATTGGCGGTACTTCTACAAGAATGGGACCGTCAATGCTCCAACCTGCCTGAAGCCCTATCTTGGGCAGACGCTCGGAACGGATGATATTTTCCGCTTTGCGACTTATGTCAACACCGGAACGTGCGAGGCTTAATGACGGAGAGTTCAACATAGCCTCCTGCTGCCACCATTGTTCTCCATTCATCGGTAAAGAACGAGTCAGAATGGTGGAATCCGGTACAACGACAGTTCCCTCGGGCAATCCTGCCGTTGTTACAAGATTGACATTAAGGATGTCGAGAGTATTGTTTATCTTGACAAGCTGTAATTCAAGATTCGATACCAAGAGTTCATAGCGTGTGATGTCATTTTGAAGAGCTGTCCCCTGCTCATAGCGTGCCTGCATTTCTTTCAATACCTTTTCGGCTGCGGATATATTGCTTTCCATAACCCGGCGCAGATTAGTATATTTATAGATGTCAAGATAGAATCCTGTAAGTTGGAAGCGGATATTGTCTCGCTGAAAGTCGGTAGCATACCGTGTGGCTGTTGATTTCAGCCCGGCAAGTTCTATGGCATTTGCCACGGCTCCGCCTGTATAAACCGGCTGGGTGACATTCAATGACAGTCCATTTCCCAGATGTGGTATGGGAGCTTTCTGATAGTCGCTGAAATTGCGTTTGGTTGTAAAACCATCGCCTATATAACTGATCGAAAGCGATGCTTTGACATCTGGTAGGCGACCTGCACGCGCAACGCTTATTGCATGCCCGGCTTCGGTCTGTGCAGAAAATGAAGGGCGGAGTTGTGCACTGTTGGCTTCAGCGGTCTCGAAAATTTTTTCCAAAGTTATTACCGACTGGGCATAAGAGCACACCCCACCGCTCAACAAGGTCACGGAAAGCAACCCTGTGAGCAATCGAAGATTGTTCATGAAGAATTTGTTTTTTATGATATAAATTGATTATTTTGTCAGTCATGGTGTATGACCGAACCTAACTCGCAGATTTACGAGCCATAAACTGAAGCTGTGCTTTTCCAGTTTTCCAAATATCCCCAGTTTCTTACAGGGATATCAATAGTTGTGATACATTTATTCTTTATAATCATACAAGTGCAACTTTTTGTGAATTGCGTTGCAAAATTACAAAAATATGTTGATTTTATGATTATATTGGACTATTATTTTATGTACAAATGGTGGTAATGCAAAATGTAAGACTGGGCACTCATTTGGACTCCCGAAAAGAAAAAGCCTTGTAAGTCGTTGTCTTACAAGGCTTTTTGGCTTTCGTTTGTGGTGCCACCAGGAATCGAACCGGGGACACAAGGATTTTCAGTCCTTTGCTCTACCAACTGAGCTATGGCACCATAATATTAACTTGATTCAGTTAAATCTCTTTTGCGGTTGCAAAGGTAGTGAAACTTTTGGATTCTGCAAGTCTTCTGGAAATAAAAAACACTGATAAAAAGTTAGTCAGCTAATTATCAGTGTTGTATAAGATGAAAATATTTCAAGTATGTGATGAAATCTATTGCTTATTCTCCTTTAATGGATTCCATCCCTGCGCTTTTAATTCGAATTCTTGTCCATCACGAGTAATCAATGCACAGCCAAGTTCGGGCTTGGTAATATGTCCAATGAGACGGACTCCTTCCATTTGTGATACTTTCTCATGATCGGCGATGGAAACAGTAAAGAGTAGTTCATAATCTTCTCCGCCGTTTAAGGCACAGGTTGTAAGATTCATATTAAACTCTTCAGCCATAACAGCCGTCTGATAATCGATTGGAATATGCTCCTCGTAAACGCGGCAACCAGCATTGCTTTGTTTGCAGATATGCATTAGTTCTGATGATAGGCCGTCAGAAATGTCCATCATAGAAGTTGGGACAATATTGGCGGTTGCCAATTTCTCGATGATATCTTTGCGGGCTTCCGGTTTTAACTGGCGTTCCAATAGATATTCTTTGCCGGTGAAATCCGGTTGAATGTCTTTATCGCCTTTTAATACCACTTTTTCACGTTCCAAGAGTTGTAACCCCATATAGGCTGCTCCCAAGTCGCCGCTGACACAGATCAGGTCAGTGTCTTTAGCTCCATTACGGTAAACTACTTTATCCTTGTCGGTATCGCCGATACAGGTGATGCTGATAGCAAGACCTGTCAGGGAAGAAGTTGTATCACCTCCCACAATGTCGACATTGTATTGCTGGCAAGCCAGACGGATACCGGAATAAAGTTCATCCATATCTTCCACGCTGAAACGCTTGGAAAGACCAAGAGATACCGTAATCTGCCGGGGAGTACCGTTCATGGCATAAATATCGGAGAAATTAACTACTGCTGATTTATATCCCAAATGTTTCAAGGGAACATAAGTCAGGTCAAAATGCACACCTTCCATAAGCAGGTCGGTTGTTACCAATACTTGCTTTTCTGAAGGGTAGGAGAGAACGGCGGCATCGTCGCCCACTCCATATTTGCTGGATTCGTTTTCCAGTTTGATTCCCTCGGTGAGGCGGTCAATCAGACCAAACTCACCGAGAGATGCTATTTCAGTTCTCATAAATCGGGATGGTTGTTTAGGCACGGTTGATAAGTTCGCGCATGATCGTGGTCATTTTCGGTTGAGCAGCGTCAGCGGCTTTCTGAACTTCTTCGTGTGTTACTTCTACGATCTTTCCTTCTACTCCCAAGTCGGTGATGACGGAAATACCAAATACTTTGATACCACAATGGTTGGCTACGATAACTTCCGGAACGGTAGACATACCAACCGCATCAGCACCAAGGATATGGAATAGCTTATATTCAGCAGGAGTTTCGAAAGTAGGACCTTGCGTACCAATATACACTCCGTGTTGTACTTTAATTCCTTTTTCTTTGGCAATCTCGTCAGCCTTACTAATCAATTCCTTGCTGTATGCTTCGCTCATGTCCGGGAAGCGAGGTCCGTAAGGGATATTTTTTCCGCGAAGCGGGTGTTCGGGGAAATAGTTGATATGGTCAGTGATAATCATAAGGTCACCGATTTCGAAATCAGCATTTGTACCGCCACTGGCATTGGATACAAACAAGGTTTTGATACCTAACTCTCGCATGACACGTACAGGGAAAGTTACTTCTTTCATGGAATAACCTTCGTAATAGTGGAAGCGTCCCTGCATAGCCATGATATCCTTATTGCCTAGTTTGCCGAAAATCAGCTTACCGCTATGACCTTCGACGGTAGATACCGGGAAGTTGGGGATATCCGAATACTTTATTTCATACTTCTCGGTGATTTCGTTTGCCAAACTGCCAAGCCCGGTGCCTAGTATAATGGCAGTTTCCGGACTGGTATGCATCTTACCTTTCAGATAAGCTGCGGTTTCTTGTATTTTCTCTAACATAGTCAATAATATGTTGGTTAAATTTATCTTGTTGATTTTGTAATATTTCAATTTCAATAGGCAAGGCGTAGATAAATGGTTTCAACTCCTTGTCCAAAGCCGGATGGTTAATCAGGCGTGTTGCATCTTTCTCGGTGGTAATAATCAACCGGTGTTCTCCTTTCAGTTTATGAAACCGTTCTTTGATAAGCTGTATATCCCGATGAGTGAAATTGTGGTGATCGTCAAACGATAGTAAATCTATCTGTTTGCTACAACCTTCCAGTCTTTCGAGAATGGGAGCAGGTGAGGCAATTCCCGTCATCAATAATATATCAGTGTTTGCCAGTGAGGACAAAGTAATCTCATGGTTTGCCGGAATGGCATTTGTGTCCGGAGACATGGTAGGGAACACAGGTTGCAGGTTACCATACCGGAACGATGAGAAGAATAACTGTTGATATGGATAAAGATTCAGTCGTTTCGTGATAATGTTGTAATCAATAGGCTTGATGTCTTGCGGGCATTTGGTGACAATAACGATTTGCGCCCGGTTCTTGCCGCTAATTGGTTCACGAAGCCGTCCTGCGGGGAGCAAAGTGTCATCACAGAATAACCGGTGATAATCCGTTAACAGAATACTCAATCCCGGTTTGACGTATCGGTGCTGAAAAGCATCGTCCAATAGGATAACATCTACTGAAGGCTTTTGCAGTGCAAGCAACTTCTCTATGCCATGACAACGCTTTTCGTCGACAGCTACTGTGACAGACGGGAATTTTTGATGCATCTGGTAAGGTTCGTCGCCAATGCTTCTTGCCGTACTTTCCGGAGTTGCCAGTACATAGCCTTTCGTGTGCCGTTTGTATCCCCGGCTTAATACAGCTACCTTATATTGGTTACAAAGAAACTTTATCAGATATTCAGTGTGCGGAGTTTTTCCTGTCCCTCCTACAGCGAGATTACCTACGCTGATGATAGGTATATCAAAGCTCTTTGATTGGAGAACTTCCCAGTCAAAGAGTTTATTTCTCATCATTACCACTGCTCCGTAGAGCCAGGAGGCAGGGTAGAGCCACTTATGTATCTTGATAAAGTGTTCGTCCATGTATTACGGTTTATTTAATATTCAGTTCGAACGGAATACGTGCCTGAATCATGGATTGTTCTTGCAGATTTTTCAGTAAACCGAATTGCTGGTAGTACTCTCCTAATTTACTTTTCAGTAATTGTGATTCTACATAATTCGTCGGTTTCGTATCAAGCAGGGAAGACAGGAAATCTTGTTTCTCCGGATAAGACACAACGGTATAACCTTCGATACCAGCTTTTGCAACAGCAATATCCAGTGCCTTGTCAATACCACCTAACTCGTCTACTAATCCCAGTTCTTTAGCAGTTTCTCCAGTCCATACGCGACCTTCAGCAATCTTCTCGATAGCTTCCTTCGTCATGTGACGTCCTTCGGCACAACGAGTTACAAAGGTATCATATCCTTCAGTTATCATCATTTGAAGCAATGATTTCTCATCCTCGTTAAACGGACGCATGATATTTCCGAAATCAGCGTATTTATTCGTTTTTACGACATCATAACTTAAACCGATTTTATCAGTCAATCCTTTCACATTAGGAATCATACCGAAGATTCCGATAGAACCGGTCAGGGTAGTAGGCTCTGCAACAATCGTATCGGCAACGCAAGAGATATAGTAACCTCCTGACGCAGCATAATCACCCATAGAGACAATGACCGGTTTCTTTGTTTTCAGCTCTTTCACAGCATGCCAGATTTGTTCCGAGGCGAAAGCACTTCCACCTGGAGAATTGACACGGAGTACAACAGCTTTCACATCATCATTATCCTTCAATTTGCGCAAGTCACGAATGACTTTCGAACCGACAATCCCATCTTCGGAAGTTGCAGAGCTCGGATAGTCTGTAATCTCACCGGATGCATAATAAACAGCTACGATATTACCGCTTTTATCTTTCGGCACATTTTTCCTTACGTTCATCATGTCGCCCAATCCTAATATAGGAAGATTATCATCTTCATTGATCTCTACCAATTTCTTAAGATAATTGCGCACATCATTGCGATAAATCAGAGTATCAGCCAATCCGCATTTTACACTCTCTTCTGCCGGATAGAACATGAGTATGCGATCTGCATAAACATTCAGTGAGTCTACAGAAATATTACGTGAAGTAGATACCCCTTCCGTAACCTGTCCCCAGATAGAAGTGATAAATGTGGTAACCTGTTCGCGGTTGGCAGGACTCATTTCCGTAGCAATAAACGGCTCTACGGCAGATTTGTAAGTTCCCACCTTGAACACTTGCATCTCAACTCCTATTTTTTGCAGCAGATCTTTGTAGAACAGGGGAGCAGAGGCGATACCCCGCCATTCAATCATTCCTTTGGGATTGAGCAACACCTTATCGGCTGCGCTGGAAAGATAATAAAGTCCCTGCGTATAGGAGTCGGCATAAGCAATAACGAATTTTCCACTTTCTTTGAAGTCGAGCAGTGCGTTACGGATTTCCTGTAAAGAAGCATAGGAGGTGCCTAATGAATTTGCCTGCAGATAAATCCCTTTAATATTTTCGTTTTCTTTAGCCTTCTGGATGGAAGAAAGAATATCGTCCAGTCCGTATGTGTTAGATCCGTCACCCAACAACTGTGATAAAATACCTAGCGGATCTTCTTGCGTACGTTCAACCAACGTTCCGTTTAAGTCGAGCATCATTACAGAATTCTTTTTTACGATTGTTTCTGTGTCCGAAGCAGACATGATGCCAAACAACGTTACCATGCTGATTATAAATAATACAATACTTGACAAAATGATACCTGTCACCGTGGCAAGTGTAAATTTCAAGAAATCTTTCATTATACTTATTGTTTTTTGCGCCAGCTTGTTATTAAGCTAACAAAGATAAATAATTGAGTTGATATTTATTCAATAAGTCGTACGAATTTTTGTTTTATCACAGCGAATCCACATAAAAAGGAACTTCCTCCATTTAAGATTTAAGTATATTTGTCTGTATCAAATCCCTTTAAATGAGAAGAAATCTCTAATTTTGTGGCACAACTATTAATACATTGAATAATACTATCATGAAAAAACTCACGTCTATTCTTTTACTACTCTTGTTTGTATGGACGGTACAAGCGCAAACTGCTCGTGAAGAGATCCGTGCAAACCGGTATTTATCCGCTAATAATTATTATGCATATCCTACGCCTACTGCTAAGCAGACAGCTGCTCCTAAGGGGTACGAACCTTTTTATATCAGCACATATATGCGTCATGGCTCACGGTATCTGATTGATCCGAATGATTATCGTTTTCCAAAGCAAACTTTATTAAAAGCCGACTCTTTAAACAAACTAACCGCAACAGGTAAAAACACACTGGATATTGTTTTGCGCATGGCTGATATGGCAGAAGGTCGTCTTGGTGAACTGACTTCGGTGGGAGCACGCCAACACAGAGGAATTGCAAAGCGTATGTATACTAATTTCCCACAGATATTTGCTGATGGAACAGAAGTGGATGCCCGTTCCACAGTTGTCATCCGGTGTATTTTATCCATGACATCCGAATGTCTCCAATTGCAGGCGATGAATCCTAATTTATGTATCAAGAATGATGCAAGTTACCATGATATGTATTACATGAATCCTCCTGCCAAGGATTTGAGTAAAATAGCTGGTTCCGATAAAGTGAAAAAGGTTCAGAAAGATTTTGAAGCTACCCATGTACGTCCGCAACGCTTGATGAAAACATTGTTTACAGACGAAGCGTATGTAAAAGCAAATGTTGATGAAGCGCGCCTGATGAGACGTCTTTTTGATTTGGCTTGTAATATGCAGAGTCATGATACAGATATGCAGCTATATTCTCTTTTCACAGATGAAGAGTGTTATGATCTATGGAGTTGTAACAACTTATATTGGTATCTGACACACGCTTGTTCTCCTGTAACGGATGGTTTGATGCCCTATCGGGAAGCCGACTTGTTGCGTAATATTTTAGATAGGGCAGATGCTGCTTTGAAAGAAGGTAAGAACCAGGCCACTTTGAGATTTGGTCATGAGTCTTGTCTGTTACCGTTAGTCGCTTTATTGGAACTGAATCATTATGGAGAATCTTACCCTGATGTAGAAAAGTTATCCGAACAATGGAGAGCGTATGATATTTTCCCGATGGCTAGTAACGTGCAATTCGTCTTTTTCCATAAAAAAGGAAGTAACGATGTATTGGTAAAAGTATTACTTAATGAAAAGGAAACTAAACTACCGGTGAAAACAGACGTAGCTCCTTATTACCACTGGAAAGATGTAGAAAGCTACTATCGTGAAAAATTAGATAAATATCAGCATATATAATGCAATATTAACTTAACATTATTATATTTACCATGAGAAGAAAAACCCCTTTTATGGCTGCAACTCTGGCAGCAGGCTTGTTTTTTTATTCTTCTTGTACTCCGGCTGAAAAGACGGATACAAAAGATTATACTCAATACGTTAATACCTTTATCGGTGGCGCAGACAACGGGCATACATTTCCCGGCGCATGTTATCCTTTCGGTATGATACAAACCAGCCCTGTGACTGGTGCAGTCGGTTGGCGTTACTGTTCTGAATATGTTTATGAGGATTCTCTGGTTTGGGGATTTACACAGACACATCTGAATGGAACAGGCTGTATGGATTTAGGCGATATTCTAGTGATGCCGGTCACGGGTACACGTGTCCGTGCGTGGGATGCTTATCGTAGTCATTTCCCTAAAGACAAAGAAGCGGCTACTCCGGGATATTACACTGCGGAACTTTCCGATCCACAGGTGAAAGCGGAACTGACAGCATCTATCCATGCTGCCCTCCACCGCTATACTTATCATAAAGCGGATTCTGCCTCTATATTGATCGACCTGCAGCATGGTCCTGCATGGAGAGAAGAGCAATATCATTCACAGGTCAACAGTTGCGAAGTAAATTGGGAAGATGCGCAGACACTGACAGGACATGTCAATAATACGGTATGGGTGAATCAGGATTATTTCTTTGTGATGAAATTCAACCGTCCGGTAGTCGATTCGATTTATCTTCCGATGGGAGAGACAGAAAAAGGCAAACGTATTATTGCCTCTTTCGATATGCAACCGGGAGACGAGCTGATGATGAAAGTGGCTCTTTCTACCACCAGTGTAGATGGGGCTAAAAAGAATCTGGAAGCAGAAATTCCTGCCTGGGATTTTGAAGGAGTGAAGACTGCTGCCCATAATGAATGGAATAACTATTTGAGTCGTATTGAAATAGACGGTACGGATGATGAAAAAACTAATTTCTACACTTGTTTCTATCATGCATTGATTCAACCCAATCAGATTTCAGATGTTGACGGTATGTATCGCAATGCCGCCGATTCTATAGTAAAAGCCGGAACGGGTACTTTCTATTCCACGTTCTCTTTGTGGGATACTTATCGTGCCGCTCATCCATTTTATACATTAATGATTCCCGAACGTGTGGATGGCTTTGTTAATTCTCTCATTGAACAAGGTGAAGTGCAAGGCTTCTTACCCATTTGGGGATTGTGGGGGAAGGAGAATTTCTGTATGATTGGTAATCACGGCGTATCAGTTATTGCCGAAGCCTATCGTAAAGGATTCCGCGGTTTTGATGCTGAACGTGCTTTCAATATAATAAAGAAGACGCAGACGGTGTCTCATCCGTTGAAGTCCGATTGGGAAGTTTATACAAAATATGGTTATTTCCCGACAGACCTGATAAAAGCTGAATCTGTATCTTCTACTTTAGAATCGGTATATGATGATTATGCTGCTGCCGATATGGCACGTCGTATGGGTAAAGAGGAAGATGCGGCATATTTTGCAAAACGTGCTGATTATTATAAGAATATGTTCGATCCGCAAACGAAGTTCATGCGTCCGCGCAAGGCTGACGGAACTTGGAAAGCTCCATTTAACCCAAGTGCACTAGGACATTCTGAAAGTATCGGTGGAGATTATACAGAAGGAAATGCATGGCAATATACCTGGCATGTACAACATGATGTACCGGGATTGATCCAGTTGTTTGGCGGTGAAGAGCCTTTCTTGAATAAACTGGATTCTTTGTTTACAGTTCAACTGGAAGGAGAGAGTTTGGCAGATGTTACCGGATTGATTGGGCAGTATGCTCATGGCAATGAGCCAAGTCATCATGTTACTTATTTATATGCACTGGCAGGTCGTCCGGAACGTACACAAGAACTGGTTCGTGAAATATTTGATACTCAATACAAGAACAAACCTGACGGACTTTGTGGGAACGATGATTGCGGACAGATGTCTGCCTGGTATATGCTTAGTGCGATGGGATTCTATCCGGTAGATCCGGTGAGTGCGGAATATGTATTCGGTGCTCCGCAATTACCGAAGATGACTTTGCATTTGGCTGATGGTAAGACTTTCACAATTATTGCAGAGAATCTATCGAAAGAACATAAATATGTAGATAGTATTACATTGAATGGTGAACCATATACGAAGAAAACAATCTCACACGAAGAGATTGTAAAAGGTGGTACACTGGTGTATAAGATGAAGTAAATTCTCAAGTATTCTCACTGTGATGAGAAAAAATTCTCATCACAGTGAGAAACTTTTCTCATTACTATGAGAATTTATTCTCAATATGGTGAGAATAATATCCTTTTTAAAGCATACGGAAACGCCTTTTTGAATCAGTCGGAACCCTCTTTGCTTATTATTGCACAGTCTTGCTCACCTCTATACGTTGCTTTTCAAACTTCTCGCTATTGTTACTACGGTTACTGACTTCTTTGCACTGGATGGGTGCACTCATTTCGAGCAAGCGTAAGATCTCATTCAAAGATTCACCCTCAAAAGTCGCCTTATAGGAATATTTTCCTAATTCGGCATCTTTCAAAATAAACTCCACATTATAAGTTTGCCCCAAACGCTTGAATACATATTCCAGTGGATCGTCTCTAAAAATGAGTACTCCATCTTTCCATGAGCACCATTTGTAAGTATTGGTTTTGTTGACGTTATACAAAGAAGTTGCCAGATTATAGTCAATCTTCTCTCCCGGTGAAAGGGAAATTGTTTTTTTCTTGTCAAGAGTTACTGCTACCTTTCCTTTTACTAATGTCACAGCTGTTACATTGTCCGAAGTATATGCGTTCACATTGAATGCTGTGCCGGTAGCTTCTACAGTCAGTTCTTTCGTTTGTACGATGAAAGGATGTTCCTTATCGGATTCTACTTCAAAATAGGCTTCACCTTGCATTGAAACCACTCTTTGCTTATCATTGAATTGAGTAGGATATTTTAGAGTATTCTATGCTAATATCCTAATATCTAATTCTGTTTAACAATAAATTAA